>JGI20171J29575_12612280_pt1 | contig 13431 bp, 12 predicted proteins | sample TergutNc150P4_FD_29575 | JGI IMG/M metagenome (IMG submission 29575)
ATAAATACATCACCAAATTCAAATACAAAATCGCCTATAGCAAGATCAATACCAGCAATCATTGAAAATTCTATACCATGGAAATGACCCATATTGATTATGCTTAGTGTATTTACATTTGAGTCCTTACAGAAATCTTTTACAATATTGATACTATTATCTTCTGAATAATCATTGACACATATGATTTCATATCTATCAAAATTATCATCTAGTATTGTATTTAAACCATTTAAAAAATCGAAAATCTCATTTTCATTATTGCGTATATATATAACAGCAGATACAAAATTTTTTTCTTTATTATCCATGTAATACCTCATCTAAATCATATACAGTATTTATTTTTCCACTAAGGACACTTATGAAAGTAGGATTGTAGCTTAATTGTTTAATTACAGTAGGTCTACTATCGTCAATTTCTGATGATTTCAATATAGGTTTTATTGAAAACAATGAACTTTTATATTCATATCCGTATTCTTCTTTTAAATATTTGCACAATAATTTATTCATAAAAGCATAAGCACTCTCTGGTTTGGCATCACAATAATTACAATTGGAAAGTTCATTTGAAGTACATATAGCATTGTTTTTTCTTTGACAAACAAATGTTGGAACAGCATCATAACTTGTTAAATGTGGTGTAAATGTTACTGATGTCAACGAATGCAATCCAGTCTTTCCAAAGGGCATAATTGAAAAAAATGGACCATCCATCACTGTAATTCCAACGTTTTTTAGTTTTTCATTAGGTATGCATAAAATAATTTCACATAATTCATACTTTATTTTAAATGGTTCAAAGCGCGCTTTAGCATGAATTTGATTTATACTTGCATATGTAGCATTGAGAATAAAATTGCTTTCAAAACATTGTCCTGTCGAAATGGTTATATTATAAGAAAATTGAGATTTAGTAATTTCGGTAATCTTTGCTGAATAAAGAATTTCAACATTTGAATATTTTCCTAATTCACTTAAAAAATAATTTTTTAAGATTTGAGCATCATAAGTATATTCTTTTGTTAAAAAAGCACCATCACAAGAATTATCTTTAAAATATCTGTTTGGATTTATTTCTTCACACTGTATATCTGCATCTTTGCAAAATTTTTTAAATTGCAAAGCATCACTCCAACTAAAATTAAAACTAGTAGCATATATCTTGTCAAAACTATTATGAATACAAAAATCAAAATCCTCATTAAATCTATCAAAATATTTTTTTGATTTAATAGCTGTTGATAATGACCTTGGATAATGATATCCCATATGTACTCTAGCTTGATTTATATATGTAGATCTCATAAATGGCTCTTTTTCACATTCAATTACTAATATCTTTTCATTTTTTTTAGCACAAAATAATGCAGAGTATAAACCATATAATCCTGCTCCTATAATAATTCTGTCATGGGTCATTTTTTTCATCCTTTCAAATAAGCTAGAGAGTTATTTTTTTTGATTAACAGTTTCAATAATTTTGTTTTCTGGTATATTCATAGTCCAGCCTTGGAATTCAATTTGCACAGTATAGTAACCATTATTACATTCACCATATTGATAAGCATTTTCAATTCTATTTTTAAATGTTGTACTTGCAGTAATGTAACGGGAATCATAAAATTCAAAAATGTGGTTTCTATTTGATATATTTAGCATAATTAATCCAAATATAAAAAAATAATTTATTGTTTTTTTAAATACACTTTTTTTTGAATATAATATGCAAGTTATTGCAGAAGTAATCGAGACTAACCCTAGAATATTTTGGCAATAATAATATCTATCAGGAAATGTAGTTGTATAATTGCTTAACATATCAACTAATCCACTTCTACTAAATAAAGTAAAAAAAATAAGTATTATACAAGAAAAATAACTTGAAATGATAAAACTTTTATATTTTATATTTTTTATAAAAATAATTGATAAAATTATTATTGTATTTACAATGATCAATAAGATTGAAGAAATAGTAAAGTTTAAATTTTGGTATATAGAAAAAATAAATGGATATAATTCGCTTCTTACAAAAAACTCTATCATTTTTTCTTTATTATTCCAAGGTATTGCGCTATATGGCACTCCACCATTATTAGGAAAAAAACCTAATTTAATATTAACTAATAAAAAGATACACAATATTATTAAAGTACATATCCATATTTTCATATAAAATTTACTAAAAATTACTTTTAATAAATTTTCGTTTGAAAATTTATTTCGATTTTTTATTTCAACGAAACATGAAAATAAAAAACCACTTAAAACCAAGGGATAACAAGCTGGATTAGTAAGTGGACATATTATAATAAACAAATCTAAAATTACAAAAAAATATTTAGATGACGAGTTAGAATTTACCTGTCTCAAAACTAATAAACAGAAAGCTATAAAATAAAACATATATCCTATATTAGAAATTTTTCCAAAAATTTCTGAAGCTGTATCACCTAAAGGCATTAATAAAATCAAAACCCAAATTATAAATCGACTTGAAAAATTTAAGATTTTTTTAAAACATATAATTGGTAACAAAGCTGAAAATGAATAAAACACATAGGATACAATTGCAATCATTATAGGCAACAAAGTTAAGTTATCTCCAAATAAAAATGTATTTAGTAAATTTGAAATTTGTAATAGTATTATATTTCCAAACACAAAATACTGTGCCTTTGCATGAAAAAGTGTATGTAAAAAACCAAACTTATAAATAGAAGATATCCACATTCCATCTTCTGTGTACATATATGGAGTCATAAAAATATATGCACTTCTAAAAAATAAAATTATTAATCCAATTAAAAATAAACATACATAGAAGCTTTTCGTTTCAATTAATGTCAATTTCTTTACTCTTTGGAGGACTTCATAATTTTTGATTTTATCAACCATATTTTCACTCCTCATTTTATACATTATATCTTTTAAAAAGATTTAAAATCAGTATTTTTAAAAGATTAAAATTTCCTTTAAAGAAACTAATTTTAGTAGGGATTTTTTGATTTTCTGGATATGCCCTTGTAACTGGGATTTCACATACTCTCAAATTTAGCTGAGAAGCTCTTGAAGATAAATATGCTAATAATTCATATGTTACAAAGCAATCACGAAAAGGCTGAAGATTCGGATGCATTATGTATTTTTTAGAATAACCTCTGAATGCATTTGTTGTATCAGTAAATTTATATTTAGCTGTTAAAGAAATAATAGGTGCATGAATTAATTTCACTGATAAATGCCTAATTAATGGAGTATTGATTGCATGCCCATCTTTTATAAATCTTGATCCTTGTATAAAGTCAAATCCTTCATCCAATTTTTCAATGAATTTATTGGTATCTTCAATACTATCCTTATTATTGCCATCTACTGTAATAAAGCCATCATAGCCTCTCGTAAGTCCCCACCAAAATCCCATTCTAAGCTGAGCACCTTGTTTCCCAAAATCTCTCTTTATTAACAAAGTATTTACGCCTATTGATCCTAAAAAGCTATTACTTATAGAATCATCCGTTGAACCACCGTCACAAATTATTATGTCACAAATTTTGTCGATTTTAAATTTATGCGCTTTTTCAAGTTCTGCTTTTATTTTATTTCCTTCATTGATTATTGGAATCAACATGCAATATTTTGTTTTTTTTTCATTAAATTCTATGCATTCAAAATTAGGAACACCTTTGATATTCTCATAAATCATAATAAAATTCCTTCAATAATTTATATAAAAAGTAAATTTTTTACATAAAAATATTATTGACAAAAATAATAATTATAATTCAAAAGTCTAAAAATCTTATGCCTCATCTTATAAGGATTCTATAGAATTAAAAAACTTCATGAAAATTATTTTCACGTTTTTGGTAATTTTTAGGTTATAAGAATTAATTATAAAGGATAAAATATAAAGAATGCTATAAATCAGCAAAGAAAATAAAGATATCTATTATAAATACTTTGTTTGAAAGGTTTTATTGAAATATGAAATTATCAATTTCTAATATAGCTTGGACTATGGAACATGATAAAAAAATGTACAAATTTTTAAGTAACAATGGATTTAGTGGTCTTGAAATAGCTCCAACACGTATTTTTCCTATTAATCCCTATGATAATTTGAAAGATGCAAAGAATTTTGCAAATAGACTTAAAAAAACTTATGGCATGATGATTTCATCTATACAATCCATCTGGTATGGAATTACAGAATCAATATTTGACTCAAATGAAAGTAGGCATAAGCTTATTGAATATACAAAAAAAGCAGTTAATTTCGCTTGTACTTTAGATTGTTCAAACCTTGTATTTGGATGTCCAAAAAATCGTGCAGTTCCTCCTCATATTGTTCCAGATATTTATTTACCCATTGCATATGATTTTTTTAGCCGAATAGGAAAGTATGCAGCAGATCGTGAAGTATGTATTTCTATTGAACCAAACCCTCCAATATACAATACAAATTTTATCAACACTACTTCAGAGGCATTTGATATCTGTAAAAAGCTAAATAATCTTGGCATAAAAGTTAACGTAGATTTAGGTGCAATAATTTATAACAGTGAAAATATTAAAATATTAAAAGATAATATTAGTTTGATAAATCATATTCATATTTCAGAACCATATCTTGTACCAATCAAAAAAAGAGCAATACATCATGAATTAATAAACGAGCTGCGAAACTTAAATTATGATAAATTTATTTCTATTGAAATGAATAGCTTTAATAATATCGATTTAGTTAAAAATGCTATATTATATATAAAGGAAAAAATCTAAAGGAGAAATGTATGAATATTCTTATCGGTTACACAGGTTTTGTAGGCTCAAATTTATACAGACAGCATATATTTGATAGTGCTTTTAATTCGAAAAATATTTCAGATGCTTATGCTTCTAATCCAGATTTATGCGTATATGCTGGTGTTCGTGCCGAAAAATTTCTTGCAAATAGCGATCCAAAATCTGATATGGTTATCATAGAAAATGCGATTGAAAACATAAAGCATATTAATCCTAAACGACTTGTGCTTATTTCCACTATTGATGTTTTTAAATCTCCTTGTAATTGTGATGAAAACACTTCTATTCAAGAAAATGATCTTCACACATATGGTTACAACCGTTATCAGCTTGAAAAATGGTGTATTGAAAATATTGCAAATTGCCATATTTTGCGTTTACCTGGTCTATTTGGAAAAAACATAAAAAAGAATTTTATCTATGACTTGATTCATATTTTGCCATCTGTTCTTAATGAATCAAGATTTAATGAATTTTCAGCAAAAGAAGCTATTATTAATTGTAGCTATATTAAACAAGATAATGGATTCTACAAATTGAAAACTATTACAAAAAATGAGCGAGCTGACTTGATTGAAGCTTTTGCACGACTTAATTTTTCTGCTTTAAATTTCACTGACAGTCGAGCGATATTTCAGTTTTACAATCTTATTTATCTTTGGTCGCATATAGAATTTGTAATAAAAAATGATGTTCAATTATTACATCTTGCCGTCGAACCTGTTTCTGCATGTGAACTTTATAGTTTCATTAATGGAGAGAATTTCATCAATGAAATTGATAATAATCCTCCTCATTACGATTTTAAGTCTATTTATGCAGATAGATTAAGTGGGGATGATGGTTACATTTTTAATAAACAACAAGTGTTAACGGAAATTAAAAAGTTTATAATTAACTATGTTTTGTATAAAGATATATATACTATATGAAAAAAATAAATATTTTACAAATATTAGTTATTCTTATACCTGTATGGTTTTTGTTAGGATTACAGTCTTTATTATTTGCTGGTTCATATGTAGTAGTATTCAAAAATATCATTTTTGGGGTTTTAATTGGTTGTATTATTAATTATCTATTTTCTAAAATTAGCTTTTTTAACAACAATTTTCATACTTTGAAAATCGTAAGTTTGTTATTTCCATGTTTATTGATGCTTGGCTATATTTCATCGATTTTTCAAACGATAGTGTTTTATTGCATTTTTCTTATTTTGTATTTTGTATTAATCTATTGGTCATTCTTAAGAAAAATTTATCCTCTAAATGAAAGAATTGGATATTGTATTTCATTGATAACTATTTTTTTTGTGATTTGGTTTTGTGTGTTTTCTAAAGAATGTTTTTCACCTGATTCATATTCATATTTTGAGATGTCAAAGAAGATTTTTTCTGATTTTGGAAAAATAAATACATATAGACAATACACTTTATTTACAAGCTATGGTGTTTCATTTCCTTATCTTTATCCAACACTTATAGCAATTGTTAATTTTTTTACTGAGTTAGGAATATATAGCGGAATTATTATTAATGTCATAGTTAGTCTATTGACAGTATGTATATTAATAAAATTTTCTAAAAAATATTTTAAAACTGTAATACTTGGTACTGTTACATCATTAATGCTTCTTTGTAATCCTTATTATTTAAATGAAGTAATGGCAGCAAGAGCAATTCCTGCGACGATACTCTGTACTATAACTATTTTATACTTATTGTTTGAAATACCAAAGGTGAAAAGTAAAAATATATTTTTTGCTGGTTTGTTAGCAGGCGCATCAATGGTAATTCGTTTTGACGCTTTAATTACTGCAGGTTGTGGGATGTTTTTAGTTTTCATTTTTTGTAAAGTACATAGAATAAAATATACACTATTATATGGATTAGGTGTTTTAATTTTTACATGTCCATGGGTATGTTATTCACTTATATTCTTTGGAAGATTATGGGCTAGTGATAATATTCGTACTGCATTGTTAATATATACTGAAAACCCATTAAGGTGTTTTTCAAGCCAATATCAACCATTGACCTTATTAACAGACCCTATATTGTGGATTAAAACGTTAATTATTGTAAAATGCAAAAAAATTATAATAGCTTTTATAGACTGCATAATAAGAGGTGGGGCGATTTTTGGTGCATTGTGGTCATTTTACAATATTATTTTATCTAAAAAATTTATTAATTCTACTATTAAATCAAATAAAAATTATTTAAAAGTTGCTTTTATAGTAATGTGTATTTATTTAATTAAAACAATTATGTTGATATTGGTTGGATATGGCGACATTCGATATCATCTAGAAACTTGGTTGATGATTGTTTTATTTGTATCTGGAGTTATTATAAATACTCTACAAAATGCTAAAAAGTTATTTTTAAAAATGTCTGCAATTGTTTTAATATCTCTAACTGTTGGTGTTGTTGGACAAATAGTACTCTCACCAATTATTGCAGATGCTCCTATTATAAATAACTTTGTCTATCCTTATGGAATAAAATTGTTAGATACAAAATATGTACTTGATAAAAAAGCTGCTACAGTTCCTGATGATGTGGCTGTAATCACAGAAGTTGTAAAAAAAGATTATGATGATCCAAGAGTATTATTCCTTTCTGGAAATCCATATAAGTTTGGAGCTTATACAGGATTCAAAACATTTGCAAATCCTGTTGTCGACGAACAAAATGATATACTCGCTTTATATGAAATTATTGATAAATTTATTAAACCAGATTATATCATTGCAAAAGATATCGATAATACTTTGATTACAATATATCAATTAGAAAAAATTAGCAAATATCAATTAGTAGAAAATAGTATTATTAATGAGGCAGAAATTTATAAAGTTTGTAATAAGTCTACATTTTCTTTGAGGTGATAATTTCTGTGTTATCCAGAAACCAATTATTAGAGCAGGTTTATATTGCTTTTAATTGTATTCTTACCAACTAAAATTGAAGATAATAAGTATTTGATAAATATGAAATTAACAAAAATCTCTGTAATTACAGAATAGGAGAGAAAATTCTTGTCTATAATTTAATAGAAAGAGGTGATCTTTGTTTTGTCATTAAATATTTTCTATAGAGATGAAAAATATTGTATTAAAAAAAATTATAAAATAAATCATTCGCCAAAATATTATATTGATGCAGTTCAGAATTTTACATATAGTCCAGATATATATGAACTTGCATACTATTTAGTAGAAAGATCTAATGCTAAATTTTTGATTGATATTGGCTCAGGTAATGGTGAAAAACTAAAGAAATTTAAAGATTTGTGTAAAGTTATAATTTTTGATTATAAAGAAAATATTCAAACAATTAAATCCAATTTTCCATGGATTATAGCTAATGAATGTGATTTAGAAAACGGTTTAACTATTGACAATGATATTTTATCTAATTCTGTTGTGATTTGTGCGGAAGTAGTTGAACATATTGTTCATCCAAAAAATTTAATTAAAAATTTAAGTTATATTTCAAAAACTGCTCAATTTTTATTGCTTTCTACTCCAGATAGAGTGAGAGCAAGAGGTATAAATGATTATGGACCTCCGGGTAATCAATGTCATGTTAGAGAATGGAGTTTAGAGGAATTTAATAAATTATTAATTGAGTATGATTTTGCTTATTTTTTTATAGGTTATACTGTAAATACGGATTTTCACTTATGGAAAAATAATATATTATGTATTTCTGGAAAACAAGTAAATATAATTACTGATATACCTCAAAAAAAAATTTTAGCGATCATGCATGTTTATAATGAAATTGATTTTATACAAGAAAGCATTGAACATTTACTCAATCAAAATATTGATATAATTGTTTTAGATAATTGGTCTAATGATGGAACATATGAAAAAATTTTAGAATTAAAGAAAAAGTATTCGCAAGCATTATATATTGAACGATTTCCTAATGAATCAACTTTTTATTATGAATGGGAAAATCAATTAAAAAAAACTGAAGAAATTTCAAGAACATATGATTATGATTGGTTTATTCACTATGATTCAGATGAGATTAGATTATCTCCATGGCAAGATATAACATTAAGACAAGCAATTTCTTTTATTGATTATTTGGGTTATAACACCATCGATTTTACAGTATTAGATTTTAGACCTACAGAAACAGCTTCATATTTTAAAGAAATGAAAGTAATTGAAAAGAATAGTCTTTGAATTTGGTAAAAGACCAGGACATTTTGCTCAAATAAAGGCTTGGAAACATTTAAATGGAATAAATGTTAATTTGTCATCAAATGGTGGACATTCAGTGAGTTTTGAAAATAGAAAAATATATCCAATAAAATTTCTCATAAAACATTATTCTTTAAGAAGTGAAGCTCAAGCTAAGAAAAAAATTTTTTTTGATAGATTACCTAGATTTGAAAAAGAAAACAAAGAAAAAGGATGGCATACACAATACAATATTTATAATGAAAATAGTAGTTTCATTTTTGATAAAGATAATTTAATTAATTGGAATGCAAAAACTTTCGAATCAGAATATCTTGTAGAACGAATCAGTGGAATTGGCATTATTAGATAAATATGCTTTTTGATCGCATTCTCATTTATCTTTTTTTGTATATGCATTTACCCCCAAAAATATTTTACACCCTCTAATAAATATATGCTTGATAAAAAAATCAAGCATATATTTATAAATTTGGTTATTCTAAAAAACATTTAATAAAAATCGACTACTGCATTTTGCTTAAAGCCATATGATTGTAATGTTTTATTAATTCCATCTCTTATATTAAATTTTTGTATAATTTTAAATTCTTTCATAAATCTTGTTATGTCCAATTCAATTTTGGGAACATCAATATCTCTCTTGTCAATATATTTGATGTTTAATACAAATCCGAATTCTTTTTGAATAATTTTAATTATTTCATTTAAAGTGTAACATTCTCCAGAGCCAATATTGTAAATTTCACTTTCACATTTATTTTTATCAATCACTTTAAATAAATATTCACACAATGTATCTATAAAAATAAAATCTCTTGCAATACTACCATCGCCATATATTTTAATTTGTTCTCTATTTATTGCATTCCTTAAAAAAGCATCTATTACACCTATACCACCAATTCTATAGTCCTGTCCAGGTCCATAAGGATTAGAAATCCTAAAAATCACATTATTCATAGAATATAAAGTATTATACATAGTTAAAATTTTTTCAATTGATAATTTAATTATTCCATAATGATTAATGGGTTTTGTTGGAGCTAATTCATCAATTGGAAATTTTTCTTGAATTCCATAAACAGTTCCACCCGAAGATGCAAAAAAAATACGACCACCATTATTCTTTAAAATTTCAATAATTTTAAAAGTTTGAATCAAATCATTTTGATAGCCTTTTAATGGATCAGTTAAACTTGTTGATGGATTTATTGTACTAATTAAATGTAAAACATTTTTGTGTCTTTTTAATATTTTATAAAGGCAATCATAATTAAGAAAATCTCCATAAGTATACCTTATTCCTTTAAATAAATTATGAAATTTCATGCCTCTACAAAAAACTTCAACTTCATATCCATTTTCAAGAAATTTTTTACACATAGCTCTTCCAATGAAGCCACTTCCACCTAATATCAATATTTTCTTTTCATTCATATGCAAATAACTCCTTTAAAATTGTACTCTCTATTTTTAAACCCTCTTTGTTAAAATTCGTACTAATTGCATACTGATATCCATTCTCAACAATCTTATTCAACATAATTTCATTTTTTAAATAAAATTCCAATTTATTAGCTATATCGTTAATATCAAAATCACAGAGAATTGAATTTTCCTCATTTAATAACCATTCGGTATTTAATCCTTTATTGCTCATAATAGCAGTTTTACAAGACATGACTTCAAGTGGTAATAAAGATAAATTTGTTCCTGAAAGAGTTAATACTATGTCACATTGGCTATACAAATCACTAAGTTTATCTAAAGGAACTGTGCCAGCATTTAAATATGGAAAGGGAATATCATAAGTACTAATATCCCATCCAGCAAACACTATATGGACATCTGGCATTTTTTTATGAAATATATTAAGTGCAATAAGTCCAAATTCAAACATTCTCCTAGGGGTAACAGGTCTAGCATAAAATAATATCCTTTTAATATTATCTCTTTTAGGAATAGCTCTATATAAATCATTATCTTGTGAAAATAAGAAACTTTGACATTTCATACTATATTCATTTGACAATTTATCTTTTAGCCAATTTCCTGCAGTAAGTCCAAAAAAATCCATATAATATGTTTTTTCTGCAAGTATATACTCACTTCCAACTGCATAAAAATATGGTTCAAAATCCTGTACAAAATAAAACTTTTTTAAGGTGTTATTAAATGCCTTAACAAAATAAGCAGTATTCCATGCAGTAGCAATAGTTGCTTGAGCAAAGTCAATTTTTTCTACTGATCTATATATTTCTACATTTTCATTTAATTTGTAATGAGTATTTATGAATTCCCTAAGACTTTGATTGGTTTTAAATCTAGAATCGCTAAATATGTATATTTTATTTTTATGACCTTTACTTTGCAAATAATTTACAAATCTAAAAATATTTAAATGACCTCCTGATGCAACTCCAAGGTCAGGTATAATCCAATTTATTGAAATTCTTTTATCTTTAATATTTTTATGATTAACTTCATTTAATTTTATTTCTGGAATATTATAAACATAACTATAAAAGCTAATAACATCTATTTTATGTGTTTTTTTTTAACTTTACTAATAGCTCTTCTAATTACACCCTCAAGACCTTCTTGTTTATAAATAATAGCAATTTTTCTTTGTATACTCATAATAGAAAACCTCCACTTGCTAATTCTTTTTAATTAATTGCTGAGAATAATGTTTATCCATTTCAACCTGTTTTTCATTATCATAATTAAAATACGTTACTGCTAAGTATGCTGCTCTAAAACGAAAAAAATTTCTTATTAACGAATAATAAGCCCAATAAAACTTTTTAATTATACTCAAATCTTTTAATTCGATAACAAATTTTAAATCATTATAAAATATCCAAGCAATCAACGAAATCATCTTAAAAATATTATCACATGCTTTATATTGATAAACTTGATATAAACCTTTGTATTCATCAAAATATCTTTTAAAATATGTGAATAAAGGGAAATTATGCGAATGATACACAGGACAATTTTTACAATATATTTTCTTATACCCTAGTTCAATTATCTTTTTTGCCCAAAGTTGATCTTCAGCAAACTGAACATCATCATAAGGAATTTTTTCCCAAACGGATCTTCTTATACATGAGTTATTGTCAGAAAAAAATGCCAACATATGTCTATATCCTTCATCTTTATTGTATCTATCTTTGTCTTCTAAAAAGAATATAGTGCCATTTTCTCCAAACCCTTCAAAATGTCTCTCAATATCTCTTTTATCAAAAATATTACAATTTGGATAAGGTATATGCCTGCCAAAACCTCCGGCAATTTCTGGGTCATTTTTCATAGTTTTTATAAAATTATCTAACCAAAGATTATCAACAGGTAGAGCATCTTGGGTGATAAATATTATAAACTCACCAGTACCATTTTTTGCACCTAAATTTCTAGTTTTACCATGACCAAATTCAGAAGGTGCTATTTTTATTAATTTAACTGGAAATTGATTGATTATATTAATAGTTTCATCACAGGACCCAGAATCAACACATATAACCTCATAAGAAAAATCTGTATTTTGCATAAAAATCATTTCAAGAACATGTTTAAAAGATTTTCCTGCGTTTTTTGTAGGAATTACTATACTTACATCCATATCTTTACTCCGTATATCATTATTAATGAATAAAATAAGTCATGTACAATAATATTTATAAATCTATATTTTAAATTTTTTCCAATTGAAATTTTATTAATCATTTGCTAAAAAAGTTTTTTCAAAATTTAATTATTTTGTAACTACACCACAATCTTTTTACCCATACTTTCAATTTTCATATATTCTGAACAAACATTTAAAGCATTTGAGTCAGCTTTAACTTTTCCCTTTTCCAACCAAATTGCCCTACTGCATATTTTTTGAACTTGAGAAATCGAGTGAGAAACAAATAAAATTGTAACCCCATCTTCCATCATATCCTTCATTCTATCCTGACATTTTTCTTGGAACAAAAAATCTCCCACAGACAAGACTTCATCAACGATTAATATTTCTGGTTTAACTATAGTAGCAATAGAAAATGCCAATCTTGCGACCATACCTGATGAATAATTTTTTATAGGGACATCCACAAATTCTCCTAATTCAGAGAAATCTATAATTTCATTAAGTTTTTCATTTAATAATTTCTTATTATATCCTAAAATACTACCATTTAAAAAAATGTTCTCTCTTGCAGTTAAATCTGGATCAAAGCCTGCTCCAAGTTCAATAAGCGGAGAAATTGTTCCTTTAGTCAATACTTTCCCATGTGTAGGTTTTAATACACCTGCTATTATTTTTAATAGTGTGCTTTTGCCGGAACCATTTAAACCAATAATTGCCACAGATTCACCCTTTTCAATTTTAAAAG
>JGI20171J29575_12612278_pt1 | contig 13424 bp, 9 predicted proteins | sample TergutNc150P4_FD_29575 | JGI IMG/M metagenome (IMG submission 29575)
AAGCACCTGAGGTGCACGCATTTCTCTTATCGAAAAACTGTAAAAACTAACTTAAGTTACAGCAACAAGGAAAGTTGCTATTCGATATTACTATCTTGTTTTTTATTGGTGTTATCAGTCCTTAAGTCACTAATAATAGCAAACATTAGCTTTTTGATGAGACCAGGTTATTCCCATTCCCAATCGAATCTTTCAATATCCTCTTCTACAAGGTTTGTACCTATCTGCACTTCAATTATATGAACATCCTCAACAGCCCTTATGGCATGTTTTTGTCCTTTTAAAACGTACGCAATATCTCCCCGCTGAACATTTCGTACATGTCCGTCAATCAGCAGATCTCCTCTGCCGTCGATAATTACCCATACTTCATCTCTGCATTTATGACTCTGATAACTGATGTTTTTACCTGATTTAATATGAATATGCTTAGTAAGAGTCTGCATATCATCGTCTTCGTCACTGGAATCACTGGATTTCAATACTTCATAGCTTCCCCATCGCCGCTCCTCATACATAGGGCGAAGATCAAGCTTATCTACATAAGGCTTTAACTTTGTACTTGCCTCATTATTTGTTACAAGAATACCGTCCGGACTTGTAGCAATAATAGTATCCTTCATCCCGAGAGCCACAACAGGTATATTGAGCGAATTAATAATATAGGTATTCTCACAATTTTCTCCGGCTTTTGCGAAACCCATCGTACTTTCTGACATTTCATCTGTGAGAGTCTGCCATGTTCCCAAGTCTTTCCATGCTCCTTCATAATGAATAACGGCCGCTGAATCCGCTTTTTCCACTATTTCATAATCAAAACTTGTTTTATTAAGTTTTACATAATTATTTAAAACATCTTCATAACATTTAGGATTTAAATACTGTTCTAAAATATTCATAAGATAACCTAATTTAAACGCAAAAACGCCGCCGTTCCAAAGAGCTCCATCAGCTATAAGCTGTTTTGCCGTTTGTTTATCAGGCTTTTCCCGAAAACTCGCAATCCTTGCAAATGAATCTTTCTGACCAGTTTTTGGAACAATATATCCATATTTTTCTGAAGGGTAAGCAGGGGTAATTCCCATCAGCACTAAATCGGCAAGCTGCTCTTTTACCGCTGCTTCCATTTTACTGAGCATCTTAAAAAATGAAATTTCTGTATACGGGTCTACAGGTAAAACAGCGACAACTTCGTCTAACCCGCACCTTTTTTCAAAGGCCAGATACGCGCACGAAAGCGCAATAGCCGGAAAAGTATCGCGACGCTCTGGCTCAATTACTATTTCCACCGAGCTTCCAAGCTGTACTGTTATTAAATCCTGCTGAGATTTACTAGTCGCGATAACTATATTATCATTAATACCCGCTTCACGAATCTGCCTGTATACACGCTGAACCATTGATTCATATTCACCATCCGGCGCTTTCAGCAGCTGTAAAAATTGTTTTGAATAAGCATTGTTTGATAAGGGCCATAACCGTTTTCCAGACCCGCCTGACAAAAGAATTACATTCATTTTAATTCCACCTTAACTTTAAATTACAAAACAACCGATTCGATTATTTGCTTTATTACGTGCTTTTTCTCTATAGCCGATTCCTTATTATCCGCACAAATAGAATAGTAAAGCTTAATTTTAGGCTCCGTGCCGGAAGGACGCACTGTTACAATTGATTTATCTTTAAATTGGTATTGAAGTACATTTTCTGCTGGCAGCTCGTCAATACCTTTTTGGTAATCCAAAAATTTTTCCGCGTCACCAAATAAGCTGCTGCCTTTCCCCCGAAGATTTCTCATAATAGCTTGAATTGTTTCCGCCCCTTGTTTCCCTTCAAGGGTAAATGTATCAAGCTCATCAAGATAATAACCGTACTTTTTATAAATCTCTTCCAGCACATCATAAAGTGTTTTCCCTATTGACTTATAATACGCTGCCATCTCACAAATCAAAAGCGAAGCGCTGACAGCATCTTTGTCCCTGGTATAGGTGCCATTCAAATATCCATAGCTTTCTTCAAATCCAAAAATGAATCTGCTCTCTTTATTGCTTTCATACTTTTCCAGCAGCCCTATTTGCTCACCAATATACTTGAATCCGGTCAATGTATTTATTAATTTAACACCATAATTATCGGCAATATCTTTAGCCAGATTTGTTGTCACAATTGTTTTAATTGCAATTGGGTTTTTGGGCATTCTACCATTCTGAATGCGCAAAAAGCAAGAAAAATCCAATAATAGTACTCCCATCTGGTTTCCATTGATCAACAAAAACTCGTCATTAACTTTTACCGCACAGCCAACTCTGTCACAATCAGGATCCGTAGCCAAAACAAGCTCTGCATCTTTCTCCTGGGCCAGCCTAATACCTTCCCGCAAAGCTTCCGGCACCTCAGGGTTTGGATACGGACAGGTGGGGAAATTGCCATCCGGCATTTCCTGCGCTTTAGGAATACTTATATTTGTAAACTTATTTTTCAAAAGAATTTTGGGGACACAAGTTATGCCCGCTCCGTTTAAAGGCGTATATATAACCGGCAAATCACGGTTAACACTGTCTGAAATCATAGAAAGCGCGTTAATATTCTCAAAATACGATTCTAAAACATCTTCCGGAACATAAGATATAACTTTTCTTTCAATAGAATCATTAAAATCATCTTTTTTTACATCATCAAAAATATCAATACCGTTAATTTTCAAAGCGATGCTTTCAGCCGCGTTCCTGGTAATCTGGCACCCGTCACTGCCGTAAATTTTATACCCATTATAAATATAAGGATTGTGGCTTGCGGTTATAACAATACCGCCGCTGCCGTTCAAATACCTTACAGCAAAAGAGAGCACCGGTGTCGGCATTAATGTATTAAAAATATAAACCTTTACACCGTTTGCCGCAAGTACGCACGCGGCGGTTTGGGCAAATAACTCAGATTTATTGCGGCTGTCGTAAGCTATAATCACCACTGGACGCAAAAAATTCGCATTTAAATAATTGGCATATCCTTGGGTTATTTTACCTACAGTATATATATTCAATCTGTTGATTCCCGCGCCAATGATCCCGCGAAGACCCCCTGTTCCAAAACTAAGCTCCCTAAAAAAGCGGTCTTCAATTTCATTTGCATTATCTTTTATAGACACAAGCTCATTTACAATATCCTCATCATCAGCCGCTTTCTCAAGCCAAAGATCAAAAATTTCAAAAACGCTCATCGTAAGCCTTTCCTGTACGGTATTTTTTTATAACCCTACATTACACTCTCTAGTTATACACTACAAAGCATATTTTGTCAATTGATTTTTAATGTGTACTTTTAAACAACTCATCCTCATTTAATACCTCATAAGGATACCCTTGTTCTATCAAAAACAGCTGCCGGTGTGACGCAAATTCCTCTTCACATGTTTCCTCGCTTACCAGGGTGTAAAACCATGCCCGGTTTTCACCTCTTTTAGGCCGCAAAATCCTGCCTAAGCGCTGCGCCTCTTCCTGACGTGACCCAAACATGCCTGAAACTTCAATAGCTACATTGGCGTCAGGCAAGTCAATTGCAAAGTTAGCCACCTTAGATACCACCATTACGGGAATCTCTTTACGTTTGAATTTAGAATACAATTCTTCGCGTTTTTTGTTAGATGTTTTCCCCATAATAACAGGCACTCCTAACGATTCGGCTATATAATTCAGCTGATTTATATATTGGCCAATAATGAGTACATGATCGTCTTTATGCTTATTTAAAAGCTGATATAAAACAGTCAGTTTATTTGGGTTCTCCGACGCGATACGGAACTTGTCCCGCTTGTCCGCAACGGCATATGGCATCCTCTTAGATTCTTCAAGCGCAACACGAATTTCATAACATACAGCTTCGGCAATAAACCCTTTATTTTCTAAAACCTTCCACGACACTTCATGACGTTTAGGTCCTATAAGCGCGAAAACATCCGTTTCCAATTTATCTTCACGGACTAGCGTAGCTGTCAGCCCCAGCCTTCTTTTTGCCTGAAGCTCCGCGGTAATGCGGAACATCGGCGCGGGCAAGGTGTGTACTTCATCATATATAATGAAGCCCCAGCTTCGCTGTTCAAACAGGGAAAAGTGTTCACGCTCTTCATCTTTATTTTTAGCGCTTAAAATTTGATAAGTGGAAACCGTCACCGGTTTAATATCTTTTTTTTCACCGCTGTATTCACCTATCTGATCTTCCGTCAATGTGGTTTTATCTAAAAGCTCTGTTATCCACTGTCTTAATGCCGTAATAGATGTTGTTATAATAAGAGTTTCCGATTTGATTTCCGAGATAGCTCCCATTCCCACAATAGTTTTCCCCGCACCGCAAGGCAATACTATCGTACCGTGGCCGCTTTTTAAAAAAGATCTTACCGCGGCCTGCTGATATTGGCGCAGGCTAAAGGGCTGTCCGCTCAACGCAACATAACGAAGATTTACCTGTAAATGTGACGATTCCGCATAGCCGGCCAAATCTTCGGGAGGCAGCTGTAAATCTATTAATACCTGTTTTATATGGCCGCGGAAACAAGGGTCAATTTCCGCTCTGTTATCTATAAAACCGCTTTTTAAATATTTTAATAATTTCTTCTCCACACTCATCTGAGCCGTAATAAACTCATCTTCCGAAACCAGATATAAGTGAGTCCCTTCTTTTTCAATCTTGACTTTTCCGTACTTTTTGCTGATACGCATTATCTGCGCTTTAACGCCATCCGCCACAGGACGTTTGGCATATTCATCTAAGCTTTTGATAACATCCTCTGCCAATACACCCGCGCTGGCCGCATTCCAAAGTGACAGCGGCGTTATTAAATAGGTGTGGATATATTCAGGGCATTTAACCATCTCGGCAAACACCACTATGGCTTCCCGGGCCTCATCATACTGTTCATGTTCAGTTTCCAGCAACAGCGTCATATCGCTTTGTACAATCAATGGACCGTTCATAACTCCTCCGTCAATACCAAGTTCAATGATCAGTGGTTACAAATATAAGGGTGCCTCTGAAAATTCATTCCGCCAATATTTGGTGATATATTTTCTCAATGTCCGCACGCTCAAAGAAGACGGGTACGGGATATACAGGGTTTGCTTCCTTCATTGCACGGCCTGCTAATACCGGGATATCCTCTGCCTTTAAATCTGAGATTTTATCAGGTATTCCCATTTTTGCGTTAAGCCTCACAATAGCATCAATGAATTTTTCGGCGCCTTCCTGTGGCCCATGAGCCACAATACCCGCGGCTGCGGCCATTTCAGATAAAGGACCGTAGATCTTTTCCCCGTACATTTTCAGGACATATGGCATAATTACCGCGTTAGCAAGTCCGTGCTGGACATGGTACTGCCCGCCCAGTGTGTGCGCTATGGCGTGAATATATCCCACATAAGCACGTGTAAAAGCTGCTCCGGCCTGAAAAGCGGCTTGCTGCATGTTTTCCCTGGCGGAAATATTTTGCCCGTTCTGAAACGCTGTGTACAGGTTTTTGAAAATCAATTCCGTGGCTTTCAGCGCATCCTTCCGGGTTTGGCGGGTGTTGCTGCGTCCGATATACGCCTCAACAGCGTGGCAAAGCGCATCCATACCGGTACACGCGGTAATAAAACCTGGCAGGCCGACAGTCAAGCGCGGCTCCAGTAAAGCGTAGTGCGGAATCAGGACAAGGTCGTTGAGCGCGTATTTTTCATGAGTGGCGCTGTCGGTAATGACAGCTGACAATGTGGTTTCACTGCCGGTCCCCGCTGTTGTAGGCACCGCAACGAACAGCGGCATTTTTTTCCGCACTTTAAGCAGTCCCCGCATTTGCGAAATCTTTTTGCGCGGACGGGCCACTCTAGCACCCACGCCTTTAGCGCAATCCATAGGTGAACCGCCGCCAAGTGCGACAATAGCGGTACAGTTTTCCTTTTTGTATAGTGAAAGCGCTTCCTCAATATTATCAATTGTGGGGTTTTGTACTGTCTTATCGTATAAAGCACAGTGCGTCCCGGCATTTTGCAGCACCTGAATCAATTCCGTGTGCATCCCCGCTTTGACCAGCCCTTTGTCTGTAACCAGCAACGCGGATTTGACTTGCTTCTCCCGCATAAGGTTTATCAAGTCCTGAAATCCCTTTAAAAGCTCCGGGCGTCTCCACATCATAAAAACCGCGGAACAGCGCATAATAAATTGGAATATTCTGCAATATAGTTTATACATACATATTTCTCCTTCTGTAAATTATACATATATTAAATCTCATACAAACAAAAATGTTTTTGATTTTCAATCATTTTTTTAATTTTTTTTATGTTTTCTTTTTCTATTTCTATTGAATAGGGGATTTCTTTTTTTATGTAGCTTCCCATTCCTTTGATATGTTTTATCTCTTCTAAAAGGTATGAATCAGCAGTCTCAACAATTGTCACTGTGCGTATAAAAATACGTTTAGATTTATCCTCCCAATCCAAAAGAGCCCTGGCCACATTATCCGGAATAGGTTTTGCCGACCCGGCACTCAGATAATCTGTAATCTCTTTTATTGTTATACCGCAGTCAAGGGCACGTACAATACTTGCAAAATCAATATTGTAAATGGTAGTTTCATCTTCGGTGGAGACACGCATCAAAAATCTGTCAAAGAAAATCTCATAGGTCATTCTGTTTTCGCTTTCCGGAACAAATATATCAAAGTTAGGCTGAACAATAAATCCATTTTCAAGGTTTTGCTGAGGATTATTATAAAACTCCGGCTGCCGGTCAGTCAGACCCAGTATAAACGCGCCAAGCTGATTTATCCTGATTAAGTGTATGTCAAACGGATAAAGACTAGCCTCATCCGGTTTCGTATCCCAAACTAAATCTACAATACCAATAGCGTTTAACATTGACAGAATAAATTTGAGAACAGCTTTCCCACCTTTTTCACAAGTATATTCCCATGAACTCATAGTAGGCTCCAGCAAATACTCCAACCCATCAAGCATCTTGCCAGAATACTCCATATAATCTCTGAAATCTGAAAAAAGTATAAAATCACTTGTTTCACAACAGCTTTTTTGAAAAAAATCAGACAAGCATAAAATCAGCTCTTTACGAAAGCTTGTCCAATTTATTTTTCCGGTCAATCTAATACCCTTTATAAAATTTATTTCTTCAACCTCCTTTGAATTTATATATTTATTTAAAAGATAATCAACTTGATCAATTTTTGATTTTTTAAAAAAGTCACCGGCTTCATTTGGTACAATTAACTTTTTTTCATAGGGTATAATCAAACCTGCCGTTTGGGCAAGCAAAAACAAACTGGAGGTTATTCTCATTTCCCCCGTATTTTTTATTTCCGGGGGAATAACTCCATAGGCACAAATCTCATCATATCCTGATATTTGAAGAAATTTAAGCGCGTGTTTTTTACTCACCGTGCCCAAGGCCGTTGCGCTGACTGAATTACTGCTGCAAAAACGTGTCAGCAGCGCAAAATCAGAAATCCTATCCGGTCTGCTGATCAGCAAACCATTGACTGGTATATCCTTATCACTAAAGACCTTATATTCAATGGCAGGCACTATTTTCTTCAGCGTATCAAACACAAAATCCGGCATTTTTTTCTTTACAAACAGCATACGGGCTTTAGATTTTTCATCAAAGTAATATGATATTCCATAATAAGAAGAATAATAAGAATATCTTAAAAGCTGATTTTTTCCATATTGTTTCATTAATCTGTCATATTTATACGAAGGCGCGCGCCCATTAGTCTGAACATATAAGTCAACAACCTTACGTTCATATTCCGTTAACTTTTCATAAATATCAGAAAAATTTTTAGGATTATTATAAAATGTTTTAAGCTCAAATGATAAATATGATTTTTTTTGATAATTCTTTTTCCCAGTCCAGTTCTCTAACAGACTGCGCATATCATCCAATGTCATACTTTCTATAAGCTCATTAACCGCATCATCCACTGCATCATCCTCCTTACTCCGTTCTAAGTGCCACTACAGGATCCTTCTTAGCCGCTTTGCGTGACGGGATAAGTCCCGCGATCAGCGTCAGTATCATACTAAGGGTGACTAATATGACCGCGCTGATAAACGGAAGCACGGCATTTACCGCGTCAGTGTCTGTTACCATATGAATAACCGCATTTCCCGGGATCAGCAATAGCCAGGAAATACCCACACCTATTAATCCTGACAAAAAACCGACTATAAATGTTTCAGCATTGAATACCTGCGATATATTGCGCTTTGATGCCCCGACAGCACGGAGGATACCTATCTCCTTTGTACGCTCCAATACTGAAATATAAGTGATTATTCCTATCATAATAGACGAAACTATAAGCGAAACAGCTACAAACGCTATCAATACATAGGAAATGACATTTACTATCGTGGTAACTGATGACATAAGGAGTCCAACTATGTCCGTATATGTGATTTTATCCTCTTCCGATACGGTTTTGTTATATTCCTCTATGCAAGCCGAAACCTCTTCCTTTCCTTCAAAGCTATCCGAATAAATACTTATTGACGAAGGCGCTTCAATGCTGACTACACCGAACGCGCTCATGTTATCATCATAACTGCCCGAGGAAATATACGCGTCATAAATACTAATCAAAACATCGTCTTCAGGATTTTGTAAATACTGATCAAGGGCAGCAGCCTGTTCAGACTCACTCATATTACTGACGTAATTTCCCGTGCCTGAACTGTCACCCTGTGACGGCGGAACAGACATCATTGTCTTATATAAATTTGCCTTTTCTGAAACACCTAAATTTTTAAGATACACCTTGGTATCATTGATTTTTTGAGCTGTGTCACGGGGTTCAAATGACATGCCGTTAATCACGTTTTTACCGGTGTTTGATTCCTGTGCTTTAACCACATCACTTTTGTTGGTATAATTAATTACATAATCCGTCAACGCGCTCGTATAACCTACCCCTGAGGAAACAGGTGTATATGACGCTTCATCATTAGGGCGGATAACACCTGTGACAGTTAGCTTTACACCATCTTTTATAAGGTTTTCTAAATTTTCGCCGCTGTCTTTATTTATAAGATCAAACAGTTTATCATCATTTTCAACGTAATAATCACATGCCAAAACCATATAGAACACCTTGTTACAAATGTCTTCATAGCTCCATTTATGAGCTTTTATTTCAATTTCCTCACCGTTATTGATTTTTTCTAAAATATCGCTGTATTCCTTTGACGGCAATAACCCCAATTCATAAAGCGTTGAAGTACTGATCTCATTTCTGCTGTTAAGCACAAATACAACTTCGTTGTAGCCATTCGGCCAATTGCCGTAAAGTAAATTATAATTATCTTTAACCGCGTTATTTATAAGGTTTCCGTTTGTTCCGCGGAGCAATTCTTTGAAATTCCCACTGTTAGATGTTATTCCGATTCCGCCTCTGCCCGACATCATTTGTGAACGGAAGCTTGCTGCTCCGCTGTTTTCTGTCTCAAATCCGCTTCCGTTGGTATTTACAAGCTCTCCGTCAGTGTCATAAGTGTATGCGTCGAACTTAATGTCATATGAGTACACCACACCATTTTCACCTATATAATTATGGATAGCGCTGTTTTGATCATCCAGATACTTTTTAAACGCGGTCAAATTGTTTTCCTTAATGCTTGAAGCCGCTTTGCTTGCCATTTCCAGGTTCGTTGAATTAGAATAAACAGCGTCCAGCTCATGATTAATCTCATTATTTGCCCTGCGCTCCCTCCCCGCTTCAATCATACTGCTTAAATCAAATGATCTGGCGTTAATGGTTATTGGATAAGATACCATTGTGTCCCTTTGCATATCGTTGATATAAATGTTTACACCGGAAGAAAGAGCCAATATAAGCGCGATACCTATAATACCAATAGAACCGGCAAAGGAAGTCAAAATTGTCCTTGCCTTTTTTGTTTTCAAATTACTAAAGCTCAACGATAACGATGTGGTAAAAGACATAGATGATTTCCCCATATTTTTGTGTTCCGGAACAGCGTGTTTTTCATCGCCGGATTCATACGGGTTTGTATCGTTGATAATCTCACCGTCGTGAAGCTTTACTATTCTGGTAGCGTATTTATCAGCAAGCTCCGAATTATGTGTAACCATGACCACAAGCCTGTCTTTAGCCACTTCTTTAAGAAGCCCCATTACCTGCAAACTCGTTTCGGAATCAAGGGCACCGGTAGGTTCGTCGGCCAGCAATATATCAGGGTCATTGACAAGTGCGCGCGCGATTGCCACACGCTGCATCTGACCTCCCGATAACTGATTTGGATTTTTATGGATCTGATCACCAAGACCCACTTTTTCCAGAGCTTCTTTCGCAAGCTTTCTGCGTTTTGTTCTTGAGATTCCGGAAATCGTCAGCGCCAGCTCTACATTGGATAGCACCGGCTGGTGGGATATAAGGTTATAATTTTGAAAAACAAACCCTATCGTATGATTGCGGTAAGAATCCCAGTCACGGTCAGTATACTTTTTTGTCGATATATCGTTGATAATGATGTCGCCAGCGTCATAACGGTCAAGCCCTCCGACCAGGTTGAGCAAGGTTGTTTTTCCTGAACCGCTTTGACCCAAAACAGCGACAAATTCGTTGTCTCTCAGCGTCAGATTAACCCCTTTCAGCGCTTCTACTGTCATACCGCCTGTATGGTATGATTTTAATACATCTATTAGCTGCATCATTTATATATACCTCCCACTTAGTAAATACCCGCGCAAAATATAGGAAAAAACATTGATAAACAGTTCGGCACATGGTATAATATTTCCAATGTTATCATAGAATCATTGCAAAGTCAACCATATACGTATAATCAAAACAAGGTGTGTTTAAATTGAGTAAATTTTGGAGCTCCCGTATAAAAAACAGCGCCGCCTATGTTCCCGGTGAACAAATTAACGACGGCACCTATATAAAATTAAATACAAATGAAAATCCGTATCCGCCGTCAAGGGAAGTACTTGATACTATTAGAAGCTTTGATTCAACCAGATTAAACCTGTATCCTGATTTCAGCTGCCATAAACTAAAATCCGCTTTAGCACAAAAGTACGGATTAAATAAAAATGAAATTTTTATCAGTAATGGTTCAGACGAAGCTTTGGCTTTTTCTTTTTTGGCTTTTTTTGATTGTGGGGACAGTATCTGTTTTCCCTCCATTACCTATAGCTTTTATAAAGTTTATGCCGACTTTTTCAATATCAATTATACTGAAACAAAATTAACTGAATCTTTCGAAGTAGATTTATCAGTTTTTGACGGTAACTATAAAGGTGTTGTCTTCGCTAATCCAAACGCCCCTACAGGAAAATCTGTGTCTTTTGCAAAAATAAAGTCTTTTCTGGAAAGAAACCCGGAAAAACTTGTTATCGTCGATGAAGCGTATGTGGATTTTGGCGGGCAATCGGTTGTTCCTCTAATTCATAAACATGATAATTTACTTGTAACTCAAACTTTTTCTAAATCAAGAGCTTTAGCCGGACTTCGCGTGGGATTTGCGATGGGTAACATAAATTTAATCAATGCTTTGGAACAGGTTAAAAATTCTATAAACTCTTATACTTTAGATACTATCGCTTTGGAATCAGCCTGCGCATCCCTTCGGGACGATTCGCATTTTAAAACAGCCGTTTCCAAAATTATCAATACAAGAACTGAGGTTTCCGAAAAATTAAGGCTGCTGGGATTCATGGTCATTGAATCAAAAGCTAATTTTGTTTTTATTTCTCATCCCGGATTTTCAGCGGAAAACCTGTATTCAGGGTTAAAGGAAAAACATGTTCTGGTACGACACTTTAATTCACCTGATATCCAAAACTTTCTGCGCGTCAGTATAGGTACACACGAGCAGATGTCACTTTTTTTAAATTTAATAAATGAATTAACCATTAAGCTGTAACATGACAATAAAACCCTCAATGACAATTTGGAAAATTATTACGCTTCCGGGTATAACAATCTATTCTTTACAAACAATATTGTTTATAACAATAAAGAAAGGCGAAAACTATGGACTGTTATATTAACGCTGTTACAGGAAGAGAAATAATTGATTCAAGAGGTAATCCAACAGTGGAGGCTGAGGTTACACTTCAAAACGGTATAAGCGCCTCAGCCAGCGTACCTTCCGGCGCCTCTACCGGTGTGTTTGAAGCTTTGGAGCTTCGTGACGGAAATCACCGGTATTTAGGGAAAGGTGTTCAAAAAGCAGTGAATAACATCAACAATATTCTGTCTCCATTGCTCTTTGGAAGCAGTATCTTAGGTCAGATAGATATTGACGCAAAAATGTGCGCGGCAGACGGCACTGTCAGCAAAGAGCATATCGGCGCCAACGCCATTTTAGCGGTCTCTATGGCATCCGCTAAAGCGGCCGCAAAATGTCTGAATATACCGCTATACCGCTATTTAGGCGGTATATACGCCAACAAGCTGCCTGTTCCGATGATGAATATTTTAAACGGCGGCGCCCACGCGTCAAATAACATTGATATTCAGGAATTCATGATTATGCCTGCAGGTGCCGAAACCTTCTGTGAAGGTTTACGCCAATGCTGTGAAATTTACCACACATTGGGCAGCATGCTTAAAAAGAAGAGTTTATCAACCGCGGTAGGTGACGAAGGCGGGTTTGCTCCGGATTTAAGTACCGATGAAGAAGCGCTTGATTTTATTCTGGAGGCAATTGAACAAGCCGGGTACAGTACTGAAAATACAAAAATAGCGCTTGATATAGCAGCTTCCGAATGGTATCGTGAAAATGAGAACTGCTATTGCCTGCCAAAACGTCAAGTGAAAATGTCAAGCAATGATTTAATCTCGTTTATAGACGGGCTGTCTAAAAAGTATCCTATCTTTTCCGTTGAAGACGGTTTAAGCGAACATGATTGGAGCGGATGGACAAAGCTTACAAAACAACTCGGCGAAAAACTTCAGTTGGTGGGAGACGACCTGTTTGTAACTAATTCTACACGTCTGCAGCAAGGCATACAGGAAAAATCAGCAAATTCAATACTGATTAAAATGAACCAAATAGGCACATTAACAGAGACAATGAAAACAATAGATTTAGCACATAAAGCCGGATACACAACTGTTATTTCCCACCGGAGCGGTGAAACTGAGGATACTACTATCGCGGATCTGGCTGTTGCCGTAAATTCCGGCCAGATAAAAACAGGCGCCCCCTGCCGGACCGAGCGTACCGCCAAATATAACCGTCTGTTAAAAATAGAGAGAGAAATCTTAAATCCTGTTTAGGGACATCATCATAAGAGCAAAACCGCACGATTTTGCTATAGGGCACCTCCGAAAACTCATTGCCACAACATCACGACGATCTTCATTGGTCATTTTTCACAAAAATCCTCGTTAATACACAAAG
>JGI20171J29575_12612274_pt1 | contig 13329 bp, 14 predicted proteins | sample TergutNc150P4_FD_29575 | JGI IMG/M metagenome (IMG submission 29575)
CAAGCCGGTCTATGGGAGGGATAGGAAGCATGGCGAGGCTGTTTGGCACAGACGGGGTTCGCGGGATCGCGAACGGGGACCTTACATGTGATTTGGCGTTCAAACTGGGGCAGGCCGGGGCCAGGGTGCTCGCGTCGTCCGTGCACAGGCCGACCATCCTGATCGGCAGGGATACGCGCATCTCCGGTGAGATGCTGGAGGCTGCCATGGTTGCGGGCATATGTTCCCAGGGCAGCCGCGCCGTGCTGCTGGGCGTGCTGCCCACGCCGGGCATCGCGTACCTGACGCGGCTGTATGAGGCGGACGCGGGCGTGGTCATTTCCGCCTCGCATAACACCGTGGAATATAACGGCATCAAGTTTTTTGACAAGAATGGGCATAAGCTCCCGGACGCGCTGGAGGACGAGATAGAGGCGCTCATTTCACAGGGGCCCAATGGCGCGCCCGGGCCCACCGGCAGGGCCGTTGGCCGGCCGGTGCGGCAAATGAACGCGGGTCGCCAGTATGTTGAGTTTCTAAAGGGAACCGCCGCCTGCCGGCTGGACGGGCTGCACATTGTGCTGGACTGCGCGCACGGCGCGGCCTCACAGGTGGCGCCGTTGGTGTTTACGGAGCTTGGCGCGCAGGTGAGCGCGTTTTACCACGAGCCTGATGGCACGAACATCAACGAAAACTGCGGCAGTACGGATCCGGCCAGGCTGCAGGAGCTCGTCAGCGAGCTGGGCGCGGACGCTGGCCTTGCGCTGGACGGGGACGCGGACCGGCTCATCGCCGTGGACGAGCGCGGGCAGCTGGTGGACGGCGACCACATCATGGCCATTTGCGCGGTGCACCTGAAGAAAGAGGGAAAGCTGGCGCGCAATACGCTGGTCGCGACCGTGATGAGCAATATGGGGCTTGAGATCGCGATGAAGGAGAACGGCATCACCCTGGCGCGCACCAAGGTAGGCGACCGGTACGTGCTGGAAAAAATGCTGGCCGACGGCTTCACGCTGGGCGGGGAGCAGAGCGGCCACGTGATCTTCCTGCATCACAACACCACGGGCGACGGGCTCATCACGGCGATCCAGCTTATGTGCATCATGGCGCAAGCGAAGGAGTCGTTGTCCAGACTGGCGCGGGTGATGAAGCACATGCCGCAGGCAACCGTAACCGCGCGTGTGCCGGATCACAGGAAGGACGCGTTCGGCCATGATGAGGAGATTGGCGCGCGCGTGAAGGCGTTGGAGGCCAAGTATAAAAACCACGGGCGCACGCTGATTCGCGTGTCGGGCACCGAGCCGCTGGCGCGGGTGATGATCGAAGGGCCGGACCAGCGCGAGATAGAGCAGGACGCGTATGAGCTGGCGCAGTTTATTGAGAGGAGAATGCGGGAGGAGCGGGGATAATAACGGTCTGGTATAACAGACTGTGCGAATTTGGGCGGTCCGCGGCGGCATACGCGCCGGGGACCGTCCATTCTTCCGGATGCGCCGATGCCTATGCCAGCTTTATAATCACAAGCGACGCGGACGAGACAGTCGCGTAGGTATAACTTCCCACGATATCTCCAGTTAGCTGCAAATCCGCGGGGACATCGTCCACGGCAACGACACGCAGGCTGCTGAATGCCGCGAAGCTTGCCGAGGGGTCCGGCGCTTGAAAAGTATTGGTTGAGAATGATCCGCCAAGAGGGTAGCCGTCCAAGGTCAGCTGCAGCGTAACGGTGGCCATGGTGGACGCAACGGACATTGACGCGCTGTATCCGATTAGGTATACGCCCTGCTGCGTGATAGTGAACGTGCCCGTTAGCGGCGATGGAGAAACCGCGTCTCCAACCTGCGTGACCGTATTGAATGGAATCGGAATGTCGTTGCCCGGGTAGACGCCGGAGCCTCTAACCACCCCGAAGATGTTATTGGTCATAGCGGGCCCTTCTGGTCCGGTGGGCCCCGTAGGTCCGGTGGGTCCGGTAGGCCCGGTGGGCCCAGTGGGTCCGGTAGGCCCTCCGGTGGGTCCCGTAGGTCCAGTGGGTCCGGTAGGTCCGGTGGGCCCCGTAGGTCCGGTAGGCCCCGCAGGCCCGGTGGGCCTCGTCCCTCCCGGAGGGATAGGCTCGCAAGATACCCAGGGGAGCTGTCCGCAGCTGTTGGGGCCTAAAGATTCCCCGCAGCCGCGCAAAGCATTCCCACAACCGCCTAAAGAATTGTTTTTATTGTAAAACACGTGAATCACCTCATCAATAATGGAATCCATGATCATTGTATTCACACATTTCAGAAATGTGAGGTGGCTGGCGGGGATTTACCGCAATGCTGTTTACAGCTGATCTCAATCCTCCGTCCAGCCGCGGTACAACTCCGCAATCACCGACTCAATCGGCGCGCGGCCCGTTTCCACATCGCGTACGCCCGGGATTTCCGCCAGCGAGCGCAGCAGCGCGGCGATAGAAACCGACCCGGCGTCGTATTCATAGCAATGCCGGTCTCCTTCGCGGCTGATCATGACCGCGCCGTGAAGGTCGGGTTCTGGTTCCCGCGCGGTAAAGCATAGGAGGCGTTTGTCGCCCGTGAGAAGCGTCAGCGCGTCGTATTTGCCGTCAAAGGCGAGCTTTCCCTTGCTCAGCAGCATAATGCGCTGGGCCATTTCGGTCAGGTCGTCGATGTCATGGCTGGTAACGAGAAGGGTCTTGCCCTCCTCGCGGTTCATGCGCTTGAGGCAGTCAATGATCCTCCGCTTGGCCAGCACGTCCAGACCGAGGGTCGGCTCGTCCAGCAGGATCAGGCTGGGGTCGTGCAGAAGCATCAGCCCCAGGTTGGCGCGCATGCGCTGTCCAAGCGACAGCTCACGGCTGAAGGTGTCCAGAAATTCGTCCAACCCGAGCAAATCACAGGCCATTGTGAACATACGCGCGTACGTCTTATCTTCAATATCCCATACCCGCCGCTTCCATTCAAAGGACGCGCGGACCGGATGGTCCCACCACAGCTCGCTGCGGTTGCCAAAGAGCACGCCGGTCTTTTGCATGATCGGGATGCGGTCCCTCGCGGGGTCTAAACCAAGCGCCGAGACCCGGCCGCTTTGCGGGGCCAGCATGCCGCACAGCAGCTTGAACGTGGTACTTTTGCCCGCGCCGTTCGGCCCGGCATAGGCCACGAACTCGCCCCCGCGGATGGAAAAAGATACGCCGTCCAGCGCGGCGACGCGGCGCGTGCCGCGCCTGAATAAGCCTGCGGGCCTGCCTTGGCTGAATACTTTTGTCACGTTGGAAAGCTCAATTGCGATGTCCGAGGTCGCGATAGCGGCCGCAGCCAAATTTGACATAATGCCTCAATCCTTTCTGAAACGCGTAGGTGGCCGCGCTGAGCAGCGCGGCGGCGATGATCACGGGCAAAAGGAGCGTGACGGGCGCGTCCATTTTGCCCAGCAGGATGTGCGCAGGGAGCCATGCCATCAGGCCCACGGGCACGGCGGTGAAAAGCAGGCCCGCCAGCCATGAGGGCAGGCCGGACAGCGGGTATTTTCCCAGCCCGGAGAATACGTCTATGGCCAGGGAGGAAATCTCTTCGCACGCCGCCGGCTTGTAGAAGGCCGAAGCGCCTGCCAGATACGCCCAGCCCGTCACCACGGCCATGCGGAGCAGAAGGCACGCCAGCAGCAGCAAAAGCCATGCGGGCGTAACGGCGAGCCCAAGGCGCGTGATGGAAACGATGGTGAGCGCCAGGCCGCACAGAAAGCCGCTGTTGCCAGACACGGGCATAAAGCCCTCCGCGAGCAGCTGCATCCACAGCGGCACAGGCTGGATGAGCATATGATCCACCTGCCCGCGCCCCACGCGGCGGCTGATGTGCAGAACGTTGTTGCTGGCAAAGAGCATCGCGTTCAGCCCGTCGGCCAAGGTGAAAAAGCCCAGGAAGAACAGCGCTTCGTCCGCGCTGAGCCCGGCCACGCCCGCAAAGCGCTGTGACAAAAGAAACACGCCGGAGATGGAGGCCACGCTTCCCAGGAGGTCGCTCGCGATGCACAGGGCGCAGGTAAACTTATCCTGCATAAACCACTGCAGGTCCATGCGGGCGTAGAGCTTGTACAGGCACAGAAGACGCCGTATCTTATCCGCCATAGGACACCATCCTTTCCCTGGAGCGTTTGAACCATACAAGCGCCAGCGGCCACAGGATGATATTCCAGAAAACCTGCGCGGCCAGAAGGCGTCCCGCGCTATCCAGCCCCGCGTATAGCGCCAGCGGCGCGCCCGCCAGGGTGCCAAACGGCGAGAGGGCGAGCCAGTCGCCCAGCCCCCAGGGCAGCGCGCGAAAGGGAATCACCGCGCCCGTGAGCAGGGCGCTGAGCGCCGCGCGGATGCGGTGCATGGTCCACTCCTGGCTCTTGAGCCTTATGAGCGCGCAGGTAAACAGAAAATCCACCGCGAACCCCTGCGAGACGGCCAGCGGCAGCGAGAGGAGGAACCAGCCGCTGGCCGGTATCACGCGGATGCCCGCCATGGCGGCTATGGCCGTAACCGGAAAGGAAAACAGCAAAAGTTGCGTCACCCATCCGCCCACGGTATGGGCGGCAAGCTGGCCAAAGATGGACGCGGGGCGCTGGTAGAGGCCCAGCATCGTGCCGTCGTGCATCCAGCCGGATGCGGGCGTCGCGATGTTCAGCATCGGGTGCAGCACGGCGGACAGCAGCGTGTAGGTGAGCGCCTGATCCCGCGTCAAGCCCTCCATGTCCGCGCCCTGCGCAAGCAGCGCGCGCCAAATGGCCAGCAGGGCCAGCAAATTGAGCACGCGCAGCAAATAGCCGCCCACAAGCTCGGCAAGGCCGAAATAACCCTGTTCGCGCACGCACATGCGCGCTGTCGCGATGGTTCGTTGCATTGAAACTTCCCCCCCAAACGTATCAAAATGCGCAGCAAAAAGCGGAGCGTCCTTCCGACCCTCCGCTTTCAAAAAAGCAAACGCGTTTTGCCGCTATGGATAGCGCACGCGGGGTTCAAAAAGGACAGACCTCTCCCTTGTGTGCGCAAACGCATGGCCGTTGTCGCGTATGGTGGCAAGGCTGTCGATCAACCAGCTATACACGCGCGGCCACCTCCCTTGTTGGTAAGGTCAGTGTAACAGGCGGAACGAGGGATGTCAAGCGTGACGAGTGTCTTTTTCAAATCACGTGCTTGCGTGCTTGTATCTCACCGGAGAATTGACGCCTTGACTATAGGGTCACAGCTGAAATATAATAACAAGGCGCATTGTCGTTATATGATTTGGGAGGTGGGCATCATGGGCATCACAATTGGCGGATGGGTTCTCGTGGCGTTCGGCGTGATTTGTCTGTTTGCCGGCATTGGCGCGGCAAGCTATCTTAAGCGAAACCAAAAAGGCGCGGCTTTCGCGTCAGCCGTTTCCGGCGTTCTGGTTGCCGTATTGTGCGTCGGCGGCGCGCTGATTTACAGCGGCACAGAAGCCGGCAAGCGCGCTTACAAAGACCAACAGTCCAACTTTACCGGCGGGATACACAGAACCTTGACAATCTATGACATCAATGGCAATGTCATCAAAGAGTACAGCGGAGAGTTCGACGTTGAGACCACCAATGAACGGTATATCCTCTTTGACGACGCGGAAGGGAAGCGGCATATCATCTACAACACCACCGGGACAGTGATCGTTGACGAGATATAGCCCCGGCCAATATCCGGGCAAAAAAGAACAACGCCGGGATCCTTCTTTGCCAGGCGTTGTTCTGTACGGCGGTTATAGCCCTTTGGATTCTCCGGCTTGCGCGTCACGGGGCTTAGATTCCCCCAGGTGGCGCGTTTTGCCGTGTTCAGCGCCTTTTTCTCCTTTTTGGAGAGCTTTTCATAGGGCACAAAGCCTTTCATGGCGTCCATCTCCTTTCTGTTTCAATAACAGTATACGCGCGGCACGCCCAAATTGCAAGGCTTTTGGGTCAGCGCGGCGCGCATGGTACACGCGGCAGAAAGAAATTTCAAAATTCTGTCAACTTATTTTTTGACTTTATTTGACGCGCATGTATACGGATGCTATACTACGCATATAGTGAACGGTGGAGGAGGCCAGCCTGAATGGAAAAACTTGGCGCGGCCGTAGAGGCCCTTCGCGGGGATATGATACGCACGCTGCAACAATGGATCCGGATCCCCAGCGAGAAGCTGGCTCCCGAGCCGGGCGCCCCGTTTGGCCGGCCCCTGCGCGAGATGCTGACCGTGGCCCTTTCGGATGCCAGGCGGCTGGGTTTTGCGGCGCGCGATTTTGACGGGTACATCGGCGACGCCGAAATGGGCGAAGGCGACGAAACCATGGGCATCCTTGTACATCTGGACGTGGTGCCCGCGGGGGACGGCTGGGCAAGCGACCCCTTTGGCGGGGAAATCAGGGACGGCAAAGTATACGGCCGCGGCACGTCCGACGACAAAGGCCCGGCGGTGGCCGCGCTGTTCGCGATGAAGGCTGTGCTGGACGCCGGGTTTACCCCAAAGAAAAAAGTCCGCTTAATTCTGGGGTGCGATGAGGAGAGCGGCTGGGCGGATATAGATCACTATAAAAAGCACGTGGCCATGCCGGACTTTGGCTTTTCGCCGGACGCGGACTACCCGGTGATCAATACGGAAAAGGGGTTGCTGCAGCTTCGGCTGACGGCGTCCTTTGGCGGCGAGGAGGGGGCGAAGCTGCCGGTGCGGCGCCTTTCGTCCGGCGAGCGGCCCAACGTGATCCCCGGCCTGGCCACGGCGGAAATCGGCTGTGAGGATTTTGCCGCGCTTGAACGGGCGCTTCAAAATACCGGCCTGGACGTGACGGCGGAAAAGCTTGAAAGCGGCCTTGCCAGGCTGACCTCTTTGGGCGTTCCGGGCCACGCGGCCCTGCCGCGGCACGGCAAGAACGCGGCGGGGCAGCTTTTGCTGGCGCTTAAGGCCATTGGGGCGGGCGGCGGGTGCCGCGCGTTTATCAACAGCCTGGCGGAAGGCGTGGGGCTGGACCCTTCCGGCAAAGGCCTGGGCGTGGATGGGCGCGACGCCCTCTCCGGGCCGCTGACCATAAACTTGGGCGTGTTGCACGTTACGCCGGGCAGCGCCATGGCCGTGCTGGACATCCGGTATCCCGTGCTGATGGATGGAGAGATGATCGCGAAGATCATCGGCATGCGGCTTAAGGACGCGGGCATCACGGTGGATGTCTCGCAGTGGAAAGCGCCGTTGCACGTGCCCGCGCAGAGCGAGATTGTGACCCGGCTTTTGTCCGTTTATGCCGAGGTGACGGGCCTTAGTCCCTATACGATCGCCATCGGCGGGGGCACGTATGCCCGCTCCATGGACAATTGCGTGGCTTTTGGCTGCAATTTCCCCGGCGATGACGAGGTGGCGCACCAGGCGGACGAGTATATGGACGTGGAAAAGCTGCTGAAAAATGCCCTCATCTTTGCCCATGCCATTGTGCGGCTGGCATGTTAACCCATGATTCAGATCTACTTTTACAAGAAGAACTTTGACGCGCAAAAGGCGGAGCGCTGGTTTAAAGAGCGGCGGATCCCCGTGCAGATGGTGGATCTCGCCCGCGTGAAGCTTGGCCAACGGGAGCTGCAAAGCGTTTGCGCCCGCGTAGGCTTGGACGCTCTCATTGACAAGGAAGGCAGCGCCTGGAAGGAATGCCCCGCCAGATACGCGGCGGGAGAAGAAGCGGTCCTGCGCGCGCTTGCGGAAGACCCGCGCCGGATGAGGCTGCCCATCGTTCGCGGCGGAAGGCTGGCGACAATCGGGTTTAAGCCGGACCAATGGGAGGCTTGGGAGTGAAAGACGCATGAACCGCGGTTCATGTGTCGGGGGAGATTGGGGTTGTGTCCAGTCGCAAAACGGCATCAACACCCAAGAAAGGTGAACCGATATGAAACGAGCGTTCCTTGTGTTGCTGCTGGCGGCCCTTTTGCTGCCTGCGATGGGTTTGGCATCCGGCGCGGGCTTTGGGCCGAGTTTGCCCATGTCCGCGATTCCCGCCGCCGGCGAGGATATGGCATGGAAGCTGCTGGAGGATGCCAAGGCCGCCAAAAGCCTGCAGGCGGGGACTGACCTGGTCATGAAGGCGGCGACCGCCGCGCCGGAGAGCGGCTTGGTACAGCTGCGCTGCGCCAATATGCTGATGGAAATGGACGCGGATAGCCGCTACCTTCCGGAAGCCGAGCGGTTCGCGCGCAGGGCGGTTTCCCTGCTCAAAGGGCCGGACCAGGCGGAGGCCCTGTGCCTGCTGGCGGGGGCGTTGCTTCAGTCAGGCCAGATGGACGAGGCCGCCCGGGCGATGGAGCAAGCTACGGCGCTGGCGCCGCAAAATGAGGTGCTCAAGCTGCTCATGGCAAGGACGCTTTGCTTTGCCGGCCGCAACGAGGATGCGCTGAACGCGCTGGAGAGCCTGGCGGAGGATTCCCCGCGCAACTTTGACGCGCTGTACCTGCGGGCGATGATATTGCTGGCGGAATGCCGGTGGGAGGAGGCGCTGCAGGCCTACCGCCAGATTGACTATGGCTGGCCGGAGTATGTGGAAGGCAAAGCGGGCCAATACCAGACGTATGTGGCCTCCGGGCAGTTTGACCGCGCGCTGCGCATGGTGGACCAGCTGATTCTCTGCACCGGGGACGACGCGTACTGGCTGGAGCGGGCGCGGCTTCGACTGTGGAAGATGTTCGACCCTGAGGCCGCGCTTGCGGACGCCGGCGCGTTGCTGAGGGCGAATCAGGCGTGGACGGACGCTCTGGTTGTGAAAATGGCGTCGTGCCTGATGCTGGAGCAATACGCGGAAGCGGACGCCACGGCAGCGGAAATTGAGGCGCTGGATGCTGAATACGGCATGCTGATGCATGGCATGGTGACCATAGAGCAAGGGCGCTGGGCGGATGCCATAACGGTGTTTACGGCGCTGACGGAAAAGAACCCGGATCAATTCCTGAGCTGGGAATATATCGGCATGGCGCTTTTGAATGGCTATGATGATATAAACGGCGCGCGAGAAGCGACTGCCAAGGCGTTTGCGTGCGAGGGCGCGCGGGAGGATTACGGCCTGTTCATTCGGCTTGGAAACCTTTACCGCCGGGAAGGCGACCAGCTGGAAGCGGCGCGCGCCTTCGCGCAGGCGGACAGGCTGGTGGAAGACGATCCCCTGCCGCTATATTTCCTTGTTGTAACCTGTGCGGAAGCGGGCCGGGCGGAGGACATGCTGGATATGGTTAAGGAAATGGAACGCCGCTATCCGGGGTGGTATGAAACGATGCTCGCCCGTCTGCTGCTGGAGGATGCGCTGGGCCGCACGCAGGAAGCGCTGGCGGCCTTCGAAAAGCTAAAAGAGAAGTTTCCGCACCGCGCGAAGGGGCTTGTGGACCTTGAAGGCAAAGCGCGCGCGTCGGCGGGCCAGCCGGAAGGCGCGGAGATGATCCAACGGTGGATGAACGAGCGGGAGACCGCCGACGTGCGGGCCTTAAACGCGTACGCCTTCGCGCTCATGGAGCTTGGCGAATACGGCGAGGCGCGCGAAGCGCTGGAAACGGCGCGTTCCCTCGTCCCGGAGGGAGATCCGGAGCGTGCGGGCGAAGCGCGTGAAGCGCGGATCGACATCGCGGTCACGCAGGCGGAACTTGCGCTTCAAGAGGGGGATATGGACGCCTGCATCGCCGCGCTTGCGCGTATCGCGAACGAGGGATGGCCACTTACCTGCATGGCCATACACCCAATGTTTGAAGCGCTGTACGCTTCGGACGCCTTTCAGGCGTTGCTGGGCAGCCAGGCGCCGCGGGCGGACGAATGGAATCTGTCGGTCTTGCCGGCCATACCGCAATAGAAGAGTACACACAAAAACTGTTACGCGGGGGATACGCAATGAGGAAGAAGGCCATATGCGCGCTGTGGATCACGCTGTTGCTGCTGCCATTTTGGGGGTGCGCGGAGAGTTTTTCGTTCCCCTACGCGGGGGTGCGAATGCGGCCGCAGGAGGGCTGGACGCTGCTCACGCTGGATTCTTTGGAGGCGCAGCGGGCGTGGATTGAAAAGACCGGCGCGGACATAGAAGTGCTTCGCGCGGACTATGCCGCCAACCAAACGGTTTTTGAGGTGTTTTTGCCTGGCGGCGTGCAGGTGAGCCTATCCGTGCATGAAACGGGCGAAACGGTCGCGTGGCATTCCATAGAATTTATGACACAGCCTGAAACCGACGCGCTTTTGAACCGGTACGCTCATCCGCCTTACACGCGGGTAGAATGGTCCAAGAAAGCGCCCGGCTATATAAGCTATCAATGGACGCTGGAATCAAAAGGCGCGGATGTGCCGTTTGCCCGCCTGTCCACCATCCGGCAGGGCGCGCTGTATACCTTGACGGCGACGGGCGTGGGGGTTGACATGGAGGCGCTTTGCGCGGCCAATGACGCCGTGCTGTCCGCCCTTGATTTTTTGGGCAGCCGCGCGGCAGGGAAGGCCGTGGGCAGGAAAGAGCCGGCGCTGCCCGACCCCATTGCGGACGACGGCGTGGTTACGCCGGTAACGCTTGTTGATTTCACCGGGGTTACGGATACCGATGAGACAAAGATCACCATTCAAACGCTGCCGGACACCGAGCTGCTGCTCCAAACGCAGAATGATATCTTGCGCGCCTACGCGGGCGAAAGCGGGCTGCAAAGCTTCACGGTAAGCACACGGCGGGAGACCACTTATACCTACATGCTCACCGCCACCGCCAAGGGCCGCGCCGCCAGCAAGGCGCCCATCTCTGTTGAACGCAGGCTGTCCGCCGAGGCGCTGGAGGCGGCCTACCGAGAAAGCGCCCTAGCGATTGATCCCAATGGGTATGCGCAGATCGCGGCCTCCCCGGAGGCCTATCGGGACAGGGCCGTTACCTTCCGTGGCAAAATAGCGGCGTTCCGGGATGTCGCCGGCTTTCCCTGCGCGCTCGTCTATACAGCCAACCCCGGCGCGGGCGAGTGGGAAAATCCGTTGTGGGTGGTCTTCACGGCGCCGTTTATGGTTCGGGAAAATGAGATGCTCAGCGTGTATGGCGATATCCGCGGCGATACGATCATAAACGGGGAAACCGATGGCACGGTTGCCGTGCCGGTCGTCGTTGGCCGCATTCTGAGCAAGTAAGCGAGTAACAACATCGCGAGGTACGCAATGAAAAAGGTGATAGGGCTTGCGCTTTTGTTCTGCCTGCTGTTTGCCGCGGGCATGGCCCTGGCGGAAGGATATTCGGAAATTATTTTGGACGACATAGAGCTCGCTACGGTGTTCCCGCCTGGCTGGACCGTGGTTACGCCCGGCTCGGTAGCGGAGCACTTTCATTTTTTTATGGAAGCGACCCCTGAGGTGGCGGCCGCGGTGCTCCGAAGCGAGGGCGTATACGCGGTCGCTTTTTCACAGGCGGGGGATGCCATGCTCCGCGTCATTGCCACCGAGGGCGATGCGGACGCGGCGGTCTACTATGACATAGAGCGCTATACCCCTGCCATGCGCACGGCGATACGCAACGATTTTCTGGATCGCGAGGCCTGGGCGCTGACCGGGTACCGTTATACGGAGGCGGAATGGACAAACAAAACGGGGCGCGGGCGCCTGCTGAACCTGACGTATTCCATCCGGCAGCAGGATGAGGTGGTGGCGCGCGGCCTGCAAGCCTATACCATCCATGCCGGCAGGGCTTATACGCTGGACCTGCAAGTGCGGGGCCGGCATCCCTCAAGCGAGGAAAGGCGCGTTTTTGAGGACTTTGTCGCCCAGACGGCGTTTCCCGCTCCGGCCGGCATGCCGCTGCTGCCGGTAGGGCTTACGCTGATACGCCCGCTGCCGGAGGAAACGCACGTGGAAAAGATCACTGTGCGCGGGCAGACGATGCAAGGCGCGACAGTCGCCGCGTGGCTGCAGCCCCTTGGGGAGAAGCCTATGGAAGCGGGCGAGCTGAAGGCGGGGGCAGACGGCGCGTTCCGCGTGGACGTTATCCTGCCGCATGAAGGGGAATACCGCCTGCACCTGATCGCGTCTTGCGAGGGATACGCGGAGTGCGAGGACGCGTGTTGGATCAGCTTTGACACAAAGCGTATTCCCATAAACTTTATAAGCTATCCCGAGGGGGAAGTGCTCGATCCGCAGGTTGTTATCTCCGGCAAGACCATCCGCGGCGTCACTGTCGTGTGTGAGGAGGGCGAAACAAAAAAGACAGCCGTGACCCCGGTGGACGGCGAGTTCTCCTTCAAGCTTGACCGCGCCATCGTCGGGGACAGGACGGTCACGCTGACGTTTTTGCGGGACGGCTACATGTCAAGGCAAATGATCCTCTCCTTCAACCGCCAGTGGCGCATGGAGGACTATATAAAATACCTGTCGGACAAAGTGCAGAATTTGTCGTATGCGCACCTGTATGAAAACCCGCAAAAATACGCCGGCCGGCAGGTGCGCTATGCCGGCCATGTCGTCAGCGTTTCGGAGGCGGATGGGCGCGGCTACGTGCAATTGGCATTGGCAAAGACCAAGGACGGCGCTTGGACGGATAGCATCATCGCCGTGGCGGATGGCATGAACATCGCCCTTTCTCCCGGCGACAGCGCGACGCTATACGTAACGGTAACGGGCGAAACGTACACCTTCTCCGTGGCCGATGATGAGGGCGAGGGGATCGACCTGGACCTGCCGGCCGTCGAGCTGATGGCATACCAGCGAACCGGCTGACGGGGCCATGGAAGAGGGCGAGGTGAAAGAGGGGGGGGGTAAACCCAAGGCGCTGCTTACCGTGCGCTATTGTAACTCCTTTTTCAATGTGTCTGTCAAAATATTTTTGAAAACCTCTTGACTATCACCTTGGGTGTTAGCTTATGCTTATCGCGGAGGTGATAATCATGCTGATTAGCAAAGCGAGCAGGCAAACTAAACTAACCAAAAAAGCAATCGAATACTACGCAGAGCAGGGATTGATTTTTCCTGTTGTTTCAGATAACGGATACAGGGATTTTAGCGAGCGTGATGTGGAGTGTTTAAACAAAATTTCTGTTCTCCGCAAACTTGGACTTCATATGAGCGAAATCAAAACGGTACTTGCAGATGAAACTGGCAAAGCCCTGCAACGGATTTCAATTCAAAACGAGTTGAATATGCAGAGATGGCAGGCAAAAAAGACCATACTTGATAAGCTGCGTTGTGGCGCAAACTACTCGGCGATAAATGCTGAACTGGATGGCATTGAATCAAACGCTACGATAACCGAAAAGCTGCTTGAAGCCTTTCCGGGTTTTTATACTTACTTGCAATCTAAAAGCACTTAATATATAATGCAGTAAGAAGGGGGTGGCTGTATTATGCGGAAACGAAAGCGTGTAACG
>JGI20171J29575_12612273_pt1 | contig 13280 bp, 13 predicted proteins | sample TergutNc150P4_FD_29575 | JGI IMG/M metagenome (IMG submission 29575)
TTTCAAGCAGTTGGACTTGTAAACGGTATTCCGGACTTGTTGCATTTCTGGTATGATAATGAGGAAAGCACCATTGAGGACATCATTAATAATCTTGATAAAGCAATACAGATTGTAGCGTGTTTCAAATGTAGTTGACAAATACTAATTGAAAAAGCTTTTATAAGCGCCTGTAAACCCGAATAAACGCCGATATTTCAGATTTTTAAAAGAAAATAGTACTTCGCTGGATCACTTTGATAGACATGGAGAATGAAAATATGGGAGCGCAAAGAGATGATTAATATTAAGTGTCTATGTTGTGGATATTATACGCCTCAGGTGGAAAGAGAAGATCAGCCATTATTTGAAATTTGCGAAGTGTGCTTTTGGCAATATGATGCTGTTGCTCATGATAAACCTAATATCAAGATTGGCGCGAACCATATTTCTTTAAATGACGCAAAAGAAAATTATAAGGGCTTTGGAGTATGCAAACCTCAATTCAAGCACCTAGTCAGACCTCCGTTGGAAGAAGAATTACCAGAAAATAATTAAAAATGTCAAATATCATAGGGAAAAATGTTATAGGAGGTCAATGATAATGACTACTAAAGAAAGAGAAGCGGATGATATAGGAAGTGTACATTTGATGGAGAATAAAATTTTTGCTATGTTTGATGAGCAAAATATTAGAGTTTATCAAGCGTATAATGATACAATTGCCGATGAGTCAATTAAAATTGGAACGTTTGGCAATTATTTCAAAATTGGCCGAATGACATGGATAAAGCCATCTTTTTTATGGATGATGTACAGATCAGGTTGGGCGAAAAAAAAGGGGCAAAATCGGATTCTAGCAATTGATATGAAAAGAATAGGATTTGATCATATTGTCAAAAACGCTGTCCTATCCTCGTTTTCTTCAACAGTTTACGAAACCTATGATCAATGGAAAAATGCATTAGAAAAATCAGAAGTAAGGTGTCAATGGGACCCTGAAAGAGATATTTATGGAAATCCGCAAAAGCACAGGACTATTCAATTGGGAATTAAAGGTAGTATTATTAAATGCTATGTATATGACTGGATTGTAAAAATTTCAGACATTACGCAAGAAGTAAGAAGTATAAAAAAAGCAATAGAGTTAAAAAATTTTACAGATAATATGTTGCCTTTAGAAAAAGAATATACTGTAAATTAACCAGTCATGTAAACGATTAGACGATTAAAAATCATAGGATTGCCATAACAAAACAGCTAACAACGGAACTTCATCAATCGTGTCAAGCTTTTCTGAAACTACAACAGCAAATTGTACCCCATTGAGGTAAAGAAAAATAGCAATCACGAAGCACGGGATATTAAAGCGTTCCGCTTTCTGAATGACAATAGTGTTTACAAGAGCGGTGAAGGCGCGATTATTTGTACAAATGTTTAACAGAGCAAGATTACATCGTGCCGGTTTGGTATGTGTAAAGCACTGACAATCAGCGTGGGATTGAAGATATAAAAAATTATCTGCTTTTTGATATAGGATAAAATATATCTTCATATCATTATAATAATTTAATGGACCGCCATAACAACTTCACAACATATTAAAAGTATTATAGATTTAAAAAGAGAGAGAGACTGGTATGGCCCATATTTTAGTGGTAGAAGATGAAGTTGCGATAAATGAGCTAATATGTAAAAATCTTATATGCGTAGGACATAAATGCGACAGTGCATTTGACGGTAATACGGCACTGCAAATGACAAAAAAGAAAACGTATGACTTGTTGATTCTAGATATCATGCTCCCTGAAAAGAACGGTTATGAAGTTTTAGATGAGTGTTCAAAAGACACGGCGATAATCTTTTTAACAGCGCGTGACAGCTTAAAAGACAAGGTCAAAGGTTTAAATTTGGGGGCGGACGATTATATTGTAAAGCCTTTTGAGGCCTTAGAGCTGATTGCCAGGATTGACGCGGTGCTGAGGCGCATAAAAAAGGCTGACACAACCTTTTCAAAAAATGATGTGCTGGTTGATCTGGCCAAAAGAACTGTCAGCGGCAGGTTCGGTATAATTGATATAACGCCGCAGGAATTTGGGCTTTTGGAAGTGCTCATCGTAAACAGGAATATAGCCCTTTCCCGTGAAAAGCTGCTGGAGCTTGCCTGGGGATACGATTATGCGGGGGAAACAAGAACCGTTGACTCTCATATACAAAGACTTCGAATGAAGCTGGGATTTGAGGATGTTATTAAAACAGTGTATAAACTGGGCTATCGTTTAGAAGCTTAGACAGGATGATTTTCGATGAAGTTATGGATGAAAATATTTGCATCTACCTTGCTTCTTTTTATAATCGTATCTTATTTCAGTATCTTTTTAATTTCCCGCCTTTCCTATGAAAACAGTTTAAATACAGCAAGAAGTCAGGCTTTCTCACAGCACGAGTTTATTTCTATTGATATTTCTGAAAACCTAAGCGCGATCATTCAGCGGAATGATACTCAAAATTTTAATAAAGCGCTAAACTCATTGATGAATTACTATTTTGGAAATTATGAAAAAAAAGGAGTTTATCTGAGCATTGAAAAGGGCGGAATAGTTGTGTCCGGAAACATTCCCGGTCAGCAGCCTGAACAGCTGAAAGATACTGCCGGTTCACGAAAATCAGCTGTTGTTGAATCCGGCAATAAAAAATATATTTTTATTGCCGGAAATATTGTAGATGATTATGTTTTGGTCTACGCTTTGGATATAACTTACCTTGTGGATTCTCAAAACGAGCTGACAAATCAGTTGCTGCTTATCGGAATCTCTTCCGCTTTAATTTGCAGTATTATGTTGTTTTTTATTACAAAACAGCTTACAAATCCCATCATAAAACTCCAAAGGGTTGCAGGGCAAATCAAAAGCGGGGAATTTACAATCAGGGCCGCAATAAAAGGGAGTGACGAAATTGCTGATCTGGCAGGAAGCTTTAACGAAATGGCTGACGAAATTGTAACAAAAATTAAAGAAAGCGAAAAAATTGCGCTCTTGAAGCAGCAGTTTATAGATAATCTGGCTCATGAACTAAAAACACCGCTTACAGCCATAAAGGGACATGCAGAGCTTTTACAGAACATAAAAACAACAGAAGATGAACGTCTGAAATCTATCTTCCATATCATGCGGAATGTTGACCGGATACAAATGATGTCACAAAAACTTTTGGAACTGGCACTGAACAGGGATTTAAAAATAAAGCCTCAAGCCATATCAATATCTGAATTATTTAACAATGCAAAGAATGAATTTGCTTCTATATTGACAAAGAAAAGGATAACACTCACATCTTCATATAAAACTGAAACAATATACGGTGATCCTGTTCTTTTGCATAATCTTATTTACAATTTAATTGATAATTCAATCAAAGCAAGCGAAAATAACGGAAAAATAACGATAAATGCTTATGAATATGACATCTTCATCATTATTGAAATTATGGATGAAGGTATTGGAATTGCAAAAGAAGATGTTGAAAATGTATTTGAGCCGTTTTACCGCACTGATTTTTCAAGATCAAACCGCAGCAAAAACAATAATACTGGACTTGGACTTGCTTTATGTAAACAGATCGCAGATATTCATCATGCAAAAATAGAAATTCAATCCGAAATAGGAAAAGGAACTTTAGTAAAAATAATTTTTGAAAAGTAAAAGCTTTTACAACACGGTAACAACTTTATGAAATTTTGATAACATGTTTCGTTTAAACTATATCTATCACAACGTTGAGATAATGATTATTTTTCGAAAGGAAGTTATACTGTGAAAAGACTATTTCCAAAAGCCGTCCTGGCTTCATCCGCAGCCGCTGTTATTTTGATACTGACATTAATTCTTAATTTAGGCATTGCCAATGCTCAAATGTTCGAGGACAATAAAGTGGTTTCAGAACCTGCTGTTTCGTTGGATCCCGTCAGCACCCAGATTTCTGAAACAACAGAAAAGAATGTTAAATGGGAAATTCTGAAATTAGACCCCGGCGACTCAATTCAGCGCAGTGAAAAAGATTTAGATCCGCAGGATATTGCCAATCTGGCAGCCAAAGCAATCAATGAATACTTTGATTATGACGCAAGTGACGAAACATTTGCACTGTCACACGCAAACAGTATGTTATGTGATAAGTCACTGCTGTTCGCAAGTTGTGAAACATCAGGAGATTTTTCTTACAATGTGTTCATAGAATCTGTCACCGGAAAAGTATATGATGCTGCAAGATGGGCTAACGATTTAAATGCCTATCCTGATATCGAACAAGAGGTTTATACCGAAGGCGGCACTTTTGTGCCGCCAGAAGACGAGGAATCATTCAGAAATCAACAAATGGCAGATCCGGCCTATACAAACGCCGCAGAAAGTTTCATAACAGGGAAATTTCCTGATAAAACAATATCTAAGGCAAAAAATATCTATCAGGGAAGCATGAGCGGAAAAATTGGTACCAGCACAGTTCAAACGGCTGTTGATTTTACTGACGGAAGCGGATATATGATTACGATGGGTTCAGAAACAAAAACAATCCTTGGGCTTATGTATTATCCAGACGGGGTTGTGAATTTTCTAAAAGATGAATACGAAAGCGTTCCTGAAAAACTCTCTGTATACGATTCGCTGGATGATTAATTCACCGGTTCACAATTTGATAACTTGATTTTTGGTAAAGATAGGCTGACGCAAAAAGGATTTGAAAAAATCTAAAAGCGTCAGCCGTCTGTTATTGTTGATCGGGAAATATAAATATATCCGATGTTATTTTTGTGAAATATCGGTTTTTATTAATTTATCACAATCTATACTGGATGTCAATAATATTTCTTAAATGATTGACTTTCTTTTTTTCTAAATATATACTGTTGTAGTGGGGGTGATTAAAGTGTGGGTTATTACACGAATAAAAATCGGCAATGAAAAGCTATTTTTTCCGGTTGGTCCAATGGAATTACTACAAAAGCAATTAAAAAAATAGAATAAAAAATATAAATTAAGGATAAATAATTTATGAAAAACCCTATTGCGTTTAGTGCGCGTAAATACAAAATCTTCATAGTCCTGTCAGCTATCATGATTACTAGCTATCTCACCGCAAATATAATGGCGGTAAAGCTTGTCAGAATATTTGAACTGACAATGTTCGACGCGGGGACCATCACGTTTCCCATCTCATATCTGCTTGGTGACGTTGTGACTGAGATCTACGGATTCAAAAATGCCCGCAGACTTATATTTCTTACCTTCTTCTGCAACATTTTTCTTGTAGCGGCGACGTCAATTGGACTTATTTTGCCGTCCCCTGATTTCTTGGAGGAGACAACGAAAGCATATGCGACAATATTCTCCGTCGTGCCGAGAATCCTTGTTGCGTCGATTATCGCGTTCTTCGCAGGTGAGTTATTGAACGCTTGGACTATGGAAGGTATAAAGAAAATGACATCCGGGCGCTTCCTGTGGATTAGGACGATTGGCAGTTCCGCAATTGGATACCTCGCGGATACAGTGCTGTTCGTTTTGATCGCGTTTGCGGCTGCGACACCGGTGAAGGATATGGTAACGATGATTATTGCGCAATATATGATGAAAATGGGACTTGAAATGTTGTGTTCGACGCCCCTTGCGTACATGGTTATTCGTTGGATCAACAAAGGAGAAGACAAAAAATGATACGTTATTCTCTAATAACAAAGAAAATGCAGCGTGAATTTGTACTATTGCAAGGCAATGGCTGTTCATGGAGACGCTGCACTTTTTGCGATTACTATACCGACATGAGTAATAATCCGTTTTTAGTGAATAAAAAAGTCCTTGCGAACGTGACCGGGCAATTCGGGGTACTTGACATAATCAATTCTGGTTCGTGCATTGAACTTGATGAGGCGACGGTTAATTTAATTGCGGAGCTTGTACAGGAAAAACCCATACATACGCTCTGGTTCGAAGCGCACTGGATGTACCGTTATAAACTCAATGACTTTGCGGCGCGTTTTCCCGGCGTGGCGGTTAAATTCCGCACGGGGATTGAGACGTTTGATACACATATGCGAAGCCGCTGGAATAAAGGGATTCCAAATTCGATTACAGTCAGCAATATTACGCGGTATTTTCAAGGTGTTTGCTTGTTAGTCGGTGTTGTTGGCCAGACTCGCGAAGCAATCTCACGGGATATTGAGATCGCAATGGCATGCTTTGAATATATAAGTGTGAATGTGTTCGTTGAAAACACGACAAAAGAGAAGCGCGACAATGCGCTGGTAGACTGGTTTATTCAGGAATGGGGAGAAAAGCTTAGGTTAAGCCCAAAGGCGGACATTCTATTATATAACACTGATTTGGGAGTCGGGTGATGGATTAATGCGCTTAAGCGATCAAGTCACAAAGTTATTGTAAATGGCACCTCTAGGACGAAAGCTGCTAAAGCAGCGTCAAAATAACGAGTAAAATTGAAGTTTTAAGATCACTCGGAGGAATAAAGCATGACATCTGAAAATCAAATCGAAAAAACGCTCATTGATATTTTGACCATGAGAGAAAATCAATGGACATATCGTGGCGATATAAAAACAGAAGCCGCTCTTTGGGATAATCTGCGCAGTCATATCAACCGAATTAATATAGCACAGTTGGACGGCGAACCGCTTATCGACAATGAATTTAAGCAAGTTGTGAATGAATTTAGGCATTTAACGCAAACGCCTTTTTTGGCTTCCCAATGGTTACGAGGCGAAAACGGCATAGCGCAAATCGCCATTGAGCGCGAGGACATTTCCAAAGGAGGCGTAACCCTTACTATTTTTAGCAATAAAGATATTGCCGGTGGCATATCAAGCTACGAAGTAGTAAACCAAATTGTGCCTGATATTGAGGGCAGAGATGCTCGCGGCGATGTTACGTTGCTTATAAACGGCTTGCCCGTAATTCATATAGAATTAAAAAGCGAATACGCCAAAGACGGTTATCGTCAAGCCTTTGACCAAATTGAAAAATACGCGCAGTCCGGCTTTTTTGATGGAATTTTCGCTACGGTGCAGATTTTTGTAGTGAGCAATAAGGTTTCCACAAAATATTTTTCAAGACCAAATTCAAACAATGATTTTTCAGGCGCTAAAAAATTCTTGTTTAACTGGCGTGAACCGGATAATACACCTGTTGAAGATTTATACGATTTTACACGAAAAGTCCTTAAAATCCCTACGGCTCATGAACTTATCAGCCGTTATACTATTTTAGTTGACGATAAAAAAGGGCAAAAATTCATAATGGTTTTACGTCCATATCAGATACACGCCATTGAAAAGATAAGAAGCCAAGCATCAGCGCATGAGGGCGGATTTATTTGGCACGCCACGGGGTCGGGGAAAACGATAACCAGTTTTGTTGCGACGAAATTATTGGCGCAATCAGCTATTGGTGTGGCCCGCACTGTAATGATAGTAGACCGAAAAGATTTAGACAGTCAAACTAAGGGTGAATTCAGTAAGTTTGCCTCTGAATACAATACAGGCGTATCCTTCGGCAACACCACAGACAATACTTTAATTGTGGGCATAGATAACAAGCGCGAGCTTGTGGATAACTTCCTCAGCAAAAAGAACAACAACACTATAATCATCACTACAATTCAAAAATTAAGGTATGCCATAAGAGAATGCCGGGAAACCGAAAAGAACAAATTTGAAAAGTTAAAAGGCGAACATATTGTATTTATCGTAGACGAGTGTCACCGTGCTGTTTCCGATAAAGAAATGAAGGAAATAAAAAAATTCTTCCCGTTGTCCACATGGTTTGGCTTTACAGGAACGCCTATTTTTGAAGAAAACGCAAAACAGGAAAACGGAACATATGCCCGCACTACATACGACCAATACAATCCGAAAGACGAAAATGGAGAAACCATAAGCAATAAACCTCTCCATGCGTACACTACAAAAAATGCAATGGACGATCATTCCGTGCTGGATTTTCAAGTAGAATATCATTCGCTTATGAGTGATGAAGAAGAAAAACGGATTTATATAAATAAAATTTGTGAGAAATTTCCCAATACTGATCCGGTATCCAAATTGAAATCAATGAGCGGCACAGACAAAGAAGCGCTTTTAGAATCTTCGGATTTTGAAAATGATGCTTATGTTGAAACCATGTTGAAAAAGATTTTTCGGCATCAGCCTGTGCTGGAGAAATTCAAAGTAGTTGACGGCATACCCACCATGAGCGGAATACTCACAACCCATTCTATCGCCCAAGCGAAGCGGATATACCGGAAATTGATGGAGTTAAAAGAATCCGGAAATCTTATTACAGGCAATCCGTTAGATGAAAAAAGAAGTCTGAATGACCCGGATTTTCCGCGCGTAGCTATTACTTATTCACTTTCTGAAAAGCAGGACGAAAAAAACGAAGCACAGGAAGAATTGCTTAAAATAATGAGAGAGTATGATACTGTATTCGGAACGCATTACGCCGATAGCGCTAAAAAAGTCAGAAAAAACGGTGAGGATGAAGAAAGCGAGATTGATGACAGCAACTACAATCAAAACATCAATAATCGCCTTGCACGGAAAGGAGCGCAGTATCAAAAGGACGGTCAGTGGTTAGACCTTGTTATTGTCGTAGACAGGCTGTTGACGGGGTTTGACGCACCGACTATTCAGGCGCTTTATGTGGATAAAGAGTTAAAATGGCATGGGCTTTTACAGGCATTTTCACGCACAAACCGTGTTTATCGCGGCAAGGACAAAGGTATGATCGTTACATTCCGTAAACCGCTGACGATGGCTAAAAACGTGCGCGACGCAATAAAATTATTTTCAAACGAAGCAAGAGATTGGGAAAAACTCGTACCACGTCAGTACGCCGAAGTAAAGCAGGATTTTGAATCTGCACACAAAGCCTTTAAAAAGGCACAAAAAGAATTGGAGCAAGACCCTAACGATTTGATAAAACGGCTTAATTTAGTAAAGACCTTCCAAAACATGAGCAAGCTGGAAGGAGATATAAAGAGTTATGAAGAATTTGAAGTAGATTTTACGGAGTTGTCGGAAATAACCGATACCATCACATCCGCCCGTGGACACATAGAAAACGAAAAAGCGGAAATAAAAGAAGTCCTCGCGAAGCAGGGTGCGGACAGTGAAAAAATTGTCGAAGCTTTTGAAATAGAATTTTCTTTTGACCAGCGGGCGACACTTGAGGAAAAGATTGATAGCTACTATATAGCGCAGCTTCTTAAAGATATTAAAAATGAGGGAAGCAAACAAAAGTTTAATAACATCATCAAAAACAAACCTCCTATCGTTAAAACGGCTTATGAAGAAGCGTTAGCCTCTATTTCGGACGATGGGGAAATTGTTAATACCGTTGACCATCATTTTAAAAAAACAATCAAAGATATAATAACTGAAGCCGCTTCGGTATTAAAAGTGCCGAATGACGATTTGCAGATAAGTTTTAATGAATATCGGAAAGATAAAGCGGAAGTGCCGTATATCAACATTATTATTGATAAATCTGTTTTAACCAAAGAAGATTTTGAACGTGTTTTCCCCTGTGAAAAATATAGGCGTAAAATCGTTGTCATCGGCGAATATTGGAAGAGAATAATCGAAGATAAGTTATTGCCGTTAAAAGAAGAACTTGCGAACTTTGCAAACGAACTTAAAAAATGGGGGGATTTAAGAATATGAGTGAACTTAACAATCAGCTTTGGGCAAGCGCTGATATATTGCGCGGGAAAATGGACGCGGGCGAATATAAAAATTATTTGCTTGGGTTGGTTTTCTATAAATACTTATCAGATCAGGAACTGCGCGCCGTATATGAGGAAGAAAACGGCAAGGTTTCCGAATACCCAAATAGGAGTGAACAATTTGCAGGGCTTTTAGAGTGGCACAATGAGGACGCGGCGGATATTAGAGATATTATTTCAAAAAAACTTGGCTATTTTATTGCGCCCGATGATCTTTTCTATACTCTCAGAAAAAAAGCTGACGAATATGACCTGCAAATATCAGATATTCAAAATGCCTTTATAGAGCTTGGTCGGCAGGGCGAACATTTCATGGGGTTGTTTGATGATGTTGACTTAACTTCAACTAAATTAGGTTCAAACGCCCAGCAGCGTAATGTAACCGTTACGGAAGTTATAAAAGCACTTGATGAAATAGACCTTTTCGGGCATGATGGCGATGTTATCGGTGACGCTTATGAATATTTAATTGGGCAATTTGCCGCGGGAGCGGGTAAAAAAGCAGGAGAATTTTACACCCCCCAAGCAGTCAGCAAAACTATTTCTGAAATCGTGTCTATCGGACAGGAAGGAACCGCTCCTTTTCACATTTACGACCCCGCGATGGGTTCGGGTTCACTTATGTTAAATATACGAGGGTTCTTGAATAATCCGGGTAAAGTTCATTTTCATGGGCAGGAGCTTAACACGACAACCTATAATCTGGCTCGAATGAACTTGATTTTACATAATGTAGAGAGAGCTCAAATGCGGCTCAGAAACGGCGATACGCTTGACGAGGACTGGCCTACCGACGAACCGTATCTTTTTAATGCTGTTGTCATGAATCCGCCGTATTCCGCTGGGTGGAGCGCCAATGATAAGTTTTTGAGTGACCCCCGTTTTGAGCGGTACGGAAAGCTTGCGCCAAAGTCAAAAGCGGATTTTTCATTTTTACTGCACGGGTTTTATCACCTGAATGAAAAAGGAACTATGGGGATCGTTTTACCTCATGGTGTATTGTTCAGAGGATCTTCGGAGGGAATTATCAGAAAAACTTTGCTTGAAATGGGCGCTATATATGCTGTCATTGGACTTCCTCAAAATATCTTTTACGGAACAAGCATACCGACTGTCGTATTGATTTTGAAAAAGAATCGTCTGCCTGACGGCGAAGCAGGTGCCAAGCGTGATGTCTTGTTCATTGACGCTTCCAATGATTTTGAAAAGCAGAAAAATCAAAACAGTCTGCGAAATGCCGATATAAAGAAGATTGTAGACACTTATAAAGACAGGAAGAGCGTTCCTAAGTATGCCCATTTAGCCGAATATGAAGAAATTGTGGGGAACGATTACAATCTCAATATCCCCCGTTATGTAGATACTTTTGAAGTAGAAGCGCAGATAGATATAGTGGCTCTCAGCCATGAAATTACCGGCCTTAACAATCAAATAAAGCAAAAAGAAACGGAATTTTTAGGTTTGCTTGACGAGCTTGCTGTTACTGACGAAACAAAAGAACTGATCGAAGCGACGAAACGCATTTTTGCGTAAGGAGAATTTATGGACAAAAACAGTTTGCAATACCAGCTCTATAAATTGGATGATGAAAACGAAATAAACGCGCTCGTCAAGGATGAAACGGTTTGGCTCACTCAAAAGGCAATGGGTGAGTTGTTTGAGGTTGACAGAACCTCGATCACAAGGCATTTGAAAAATATTTTTGAAAGCGGCGAACTGGAAGAAAAAGTGGTATGTGCAGAAATTGAACACACCACTCAACACGGCGCTTTAACGGATAAAACCCAAACGAAGGAAGTTAAAATTTATAACCTTGACGCTATTATTTCCGTCGGTTATCGCGTAAATTCTTTAAAAGCCACGCGCTTTAGGCAATGGGCAACAAAAATATTAGAGGACTTCACCGCCAGTATAGACGAGTTCTTGAAATTCAGACGGTATAAAATTTTAAGCGGCAAAGGGAACATATCCAAGATGGACGCCGAGCGTAAGGCTCGGTTAGAATATGACGCTTACAATAAGACCCCAAAAATAAACTCTGACTTTGAGAAAAAGATAGCGAAAGTAAAGGAGGATGCGAAAAGATGAGCAATAACGCGCCCGTAATTAGATTCAAGGGATTTACTAACGCTTGGGTACAGCGAAAGCTTTATTTATTCCGCATGAAAATTTTAATATATAAATTTGTCATGCTAATTATTGATTTTCAAATCACGGTATATCGCAGTCGAATACGTTGCCGTCTGTACTCCCGTTGCCGTCTGTACTACCTTACAAATAGCGGCTGATTATAGTTCTTTTGATATGGTTCTTTGCGCGAGCCCTTCTTACCAGAGCCGAATTAACAATACTTTTCTACAAATTTCTTGGGAGTCAATATTTCCGGATGTTCCATATCCAGCGGGGCAAAATCAGCGTCACCAGAGATAAGAATATCAACATCCTCATTGATAGCGGAAACCAATACCGGCAAATCCTTGACATCCCGAATATCAGGATAATCCGCCGGATTTATTTTTTCCGGCGTGTAAACCAATTCAAAAGGCAACTCACGCAAAAATGATTCTAAAAGTGAGTAGCGAGTAGGAAATTTTGTCTTTGTCACCCGTTTTAATTCGTCCAAAACATATGTTGGCAGAACGATGACATGGTTTTCGGAAATGTCGTCTATCAATTTCAGCATATACGATGATGATAACACAAACGCCGAAATTAAGACATTGGTGTCAATCATTATTCGCATAACGTTCCTCCCACATCTCTTTCCGCACCTCGTCAACAAGGGCAACGACATCCTGCTCGTCTTTCAGCCCAAGCCGTTCAGCTTCACCTGAAAACGCCTGACGCATATTGGCGAACGCAATCTTCGCCGCATTTGCGATGACAATTCTGCCCTGGTCCTCAAGGAAGATGACTTTATCTCCTGCACGAACACCGAGCTTTTTACGGATGTCAATAGGAATGGTAATCTGCCCCCGGCTTGTAATCTTAGCAACTTCCATTTTTGAAACCTCCAATCTTGATTTACTTAAAAATCTTACTTTTCTTATTATAGTATATGCTAAAACAAAGAAAAATCAATAGGAAAAATAAAAAACCGCGTCGCTCCCAAAAAGTGACGCAGTTTCTTATTCCCGACGATCTGTTGTTCCAGTCTAAACCAATGCTTTTTCATAGTGGGGTTACATAGACGAATTCATTCTCTTCATCTTTAGGGCACCTCCGAAAACTGCATCACGCTGGTGCGGCAAGCAGTTTTCGGAGGTGCCCTTGAATAAAGCTGGTTAAAAAAATGTGAAAATTAAACTTGACATTTTATGGGAATGGGTGTATCATTTATATCATATAATTCATATATATTTAATATACATTATATTAATTGGAGGGTTAAGTATGCCGTACTTTCGAGCAGAAAGAAAAAAATCAGTTGTGGTAGACGGAAAACGCTGGCCGAAATCGTGGCAGGGGTGGTCGTGGATTATCACCGTTATGTGGATGATAATCGCTAATTT
>JGI20171J29575_12612264_pt1 | contig 13182 bp, 6 predicted proteins | sample TergutNc150P4_FD_29575 | JGI IMG/M metagenome (IMG submission 29575)
TGCAGTTAAATAGCTATAATTACATAACCTCATTATTATTAACCAAAGGATTCAAAAAATTATTTAAACTAAAATCAATTTTAATTAAACTTTTTCTAAAAATTCTTTTCATCTTCTTTTATAGTCTTGACTTCAAATTCTTATTTTTTGGAGTTAACTTTGGAAATCTTTGTTGTTTTTTCATGGCATTGGGAATACAATAAAGATGTATAATTAAGTATAGAGGTTAAGTTAATGGAATTTTTTACAGAGATATTGATTTTTATAGTATCATGTATTTTTACATTTATTTTTCTAAAGAACTGGTACTATTACACACTTAATTCTTGGTCATCTGAGAAAAATAAATTAGCAAAAGTAGTGCTAATAATTTTACCAATTTTTTCTCTAATCATAGTGTTTTACACTTTAAGAGTGTTAGCATCTTTTGATGTTAGAGACAGTCCTTTTTATATTTTTTACTATATAATTTTAGGATATGCTTGGATTTATTTTGGATGCAGATTTTTCTTCCAGCTTTTTGATATTTCATGGATCGATGATGTATTGTACCGAAATAATAAGGCAGCATTGTTTTCATTTACAGGCGGTATTCTTGGACTTATAATCATTTATTCTGGAGCGAATATAGGTGATGGTCCTGGTTGGTGGTGCGTTGTTTTTGCAGGAGGATTAGGTGCTATCACTTGGTTTATACTTGGCATAATTATCAATAAATTCACAGATATTTTTGATCGTATTACTATAGATAGAGATATCTCTTCTGGAATTAGATTTGGTCTATATCTGCTTGCTAGTGGAATTATTCTAGGAAGGGCTTCTGGAGGAGATTGGACTTCTTTCTTTATGACAATAATAGAATTTTTCGTTGGATGGCCAGTATTACCATTAACTGCACTTGCAATATTAATTGAAAGATACTACATTAAGAAACTAAATAGCTATGAAAAAGAACATAGCAACCATTTAATTAGCTCAATACTTTGCGGAATACTATATATGATTATCGCAATAGTAAGCGTCATATTGCTACCACCTTTTAAGAATAGCCCAGTATATTCTATGATACGCTTTATGTGATTGGAGGTAAAAATATTGAAACTCGCTTCCATTCCAATGAAGTATTCGGATTATAGATATGAAGTTATTTTCAAAGCATATAAATGGGACCCTCAAGTGGATGATAATAATACCATTTCAAAGCATGTTTGTTTAATGAATGAAGAAACTGCTAAACATCTTGAAACATGGGCTGAAGAATTGTCAAAAGAAACAATCCTCATGGAAGAAGCATTAATTCAAAATCTTTCTTTAGCAAAAGATTTAGGACTTCCTAAAAAAATCCTTAAAGCATTAAAAAAATTAAAAGATTACGATAAAAATAAACATATAAGATTAATGCGATTTGATTTCCATCCAACAGAAGAAGGTTGGGCTATTTCTGAAGTGAACAGTGATGTTCCAGGGGGATTCGCAGAAGCATCAATCTTGCCTGAAATCGCAAGTAAGCTTTTTGAAGGATATGAACCCTATAAAAATGCAGCAAATATTCTACTTCAAGAATTTAAATCAAAAATAAAAAAAAGTGGCAGAATAGCTTTTATTTACGCGACATCTTATTCGGATGATAGACAGGTTATGGAATTCTTAAGCGATTATTTTAATGAAAATGGCTTCGATACTGTTTTCGTTGCTCCTGATCACATAAAATGGATAGATAAAAAAGCATATAGCATTGTTTATGGGCAAGAAGGTGATGTAGACGGAATCATCCGTTTTTTCCCATTAGAATGGCTTATAAACCTCTCCTCGAAAGTTAATTGGGAAGGATATTACACTTCAGATACTTGTTCATGCAACCATCCAATTTCAATATTTGCTCAATCTAAAAGGCTACCATTAATTTGGGATAAACTGGGGATTGATATACCAATTTGGAAAAGCTTACTTCCAGCTACAATTGATCCGCGATTAATTGGATCAAAAGATGAAGACTGGATTTTCAAACCAACGCTAGGAAGAGTCGGAGAGGATATTTCTATAAAAGGTACCATGCCTGAAAAGGAATTATTAAAAATTTTTAAGGAATCGCAAAGACATCCAAAAGATTGGGTTGCGCAACGTTTATTTAAAAGCAAACCACTAATAACGGAAAATAATGAAGCTTATCACTTGTGCGTGGGTGTATTTACCATAAGCACAAAATCTGCTGGATTTTATGGGAGAATTAGTCCTTATCCTCGAATAGATGCAAGAGCTGAAGATATACCATTATTAGTTACAAAGGCGGTAAAAAATGAGAGATTATGATTTATTAACATATAAAAAATGGGCACCAGATAATGCAAAATGGACAGAATGGGTAAAGCCAGTACTATTTGCTTCCAATTCTCCTTACAAAGTTTATATACCATTAGATTCGCTGAAAATAGAGTGGATTTTAGAAGCAAGCTATGATACTATGATTATCGTTGATTTGCCTGGTAAAATAGGAGTTGAAGAAGGAATGTCATTAGCTAGATTAGGTTATCGTCCTATTCCTCTGTATAATGGAGTATGTGGTCCAAATAGAGAATCAATGATCGTTGATGTATATGATATTATTTGCGCACTCAACTCTTATGCAGATGAATTGGCATCATTAGATTTAAGAAATGATGCTCCTCCTGCATTTTTACTCGATTCAAACAGAATGAATTGGACTGGAAATAAAGCAGGTAAATTCGATAACAGGTGGTGCATATTTCCTCAAGATATGCCTTCTGCTTCATTTTTATTGAAAAATGGGATTAGAAAGATAATCGTGCGAACACAAAAAATACAAGATGATTTAACCCATATTTTGCTTCGCTATCAGGAAAATAACATTGAGATCTACAAATGTGGCAATGATAAAATCATAGAAAAGAAAACCATCTCAAAACCTTTTGGGTTCAAAAGCCTAATTTACCGTTTCAGTGTGATTTCTGGATTGACTCGAAACGCTGCTGGTGGATTTGGCGGTAAAATACCTGAACCTCTTTCTGGAAATAGGTATTATGGCATAGGATAAGCTGTACAAGATACAAGAATAAGAGAAAGCCGCCCTGCTAAGCCCAAGGCGGTATTATAAAAAATTCCCAAACGGACAACCCACTTTGCGGATTGGTTACCTTCTTTTTTTATTTTATTATATTATTTCTTTCTAGTCAATATCATTAACATTTAATTACATAAATATTCTCTTAAACTCTCTAATTAAACTTACTAAATAATATTTACTTTTAAAAAATCAAGGAGATAAATACATGAATATTGAAATTAAAAATGGTATCGCGTTTATCCATAGCAACGAGATTATCATTACAGATGCCCAATCCGCTCTTGATTTGATAGCAACAGTGCGATATGAAGTCGATTGTGACTACATAGCAATCCCTAAGTCTGCGGTCAACGAGGATTTCTTTATGCTGTCTACTGGAGTTGCAGGAGAGATATTGCAAAAGTTCGTAAACTACCAAGTTAAATTGGCAATCATTGGTGATTATTCTAAATACACCAGCAAGCCACTTCGGGATTTTATTTATGAGAGTAACAACGGCAGTCACATTTTCTTTGTGGCTACTGAGGATGAAGCTGTGGAAAGATTATCGGGTGTATTCTAAAAATCTGAGTACATCACATTAGATGTTCATTTGCATAAAAACGATTTTACGCATATAATTAATTGAGATCAATCATTTCGGAGGAATAAGTATTTATGAAAGTATTATGGCGTGTGGCAAAAGAAGCGGTTTCGTATCAGAGACTCTTAATTCTGGCGGGCATCAGTACATTGTTGCTGACAGCGCTTAACCTCTTTGCACCTAGACTCTTAACCGATATGGTATCTTTGGTATCCGCAGGTATCACGCAAAAAAGCCTGATAAGCATAGGATGGCTAACCATAGGTCTTTTAAGTTTATATCTGCTTAAGGTCTTATTCCGCTTTATAAGTAATTACTGCGCTCACAAGGCTGCTTGGAGTCTGGTACGGAACATCCGTGTGACAGTATATAATACACTTCAGTCTTTTCCCATGGATTATTTTCACAACCAGCAGACTGGTGACCTCATGAGTCGCGTGATGAGTGACGCAGCAACATTTGAACTACTTTATGCTCATCTTATGCCAGAAACAGTAACCAATGCCATTACGCTTTTAGGAGTCACCATCATCCTTTTCACAATCAACGTCCGCTTAGCTTTTATGACATGCATCCCCATCCCTTTTATTCTGCTCTCCGGCTGGTTCTTTTTTAAGAAAGTGCGTCCTAATTTTCGCGTCATGCAAAAATCTCAAGGCGAACTTTCAGCACAGCTGCAAGATAATTTCTCAGGAATACAAGAAATCCAAGCTTTTGGTCAGCAAAAACGTGCTACTAAGAAAATATATAATAAGGCTGAGAATTTTACAGTAAGTACATTGAAAGCTCTTCGGCTAAACGCTATATTCCATCCTGGTGTGGAGTTTTTTACCTCTCTTGGCACAGTGATCGTCGTGGGCTTTGGAGGACTCTTGGCTTACCAAGAGCAGCTTTCTGTATCTGATATCGTCGGATTTTTGCTATATCTATCTCTGTTTTACGCGCCAATCACAGGTCTAGCTCAGCTTCTAGAATCAGCTCAACAGGCACTAGCTGGAGCAGAACGAGTCATTGAAATATTGGACACGCCTGTCAATATTAAAGATCGATCTAATGCTGAATCCATCGGTATGGTGGAAGGGCAAATCGCATTTGATCATGTGAGTTTTTCTTATATTGACAACGCACCTGTGCTGAAAGATGTATGCTTTGAAGCAAGATCAGGGCAGATGATTGCTTTGGTAGGTCCTACAGGTGTTGGTAAAACCACATTAACTCAGCTTATCTCTCGGTTTTATGACCCAACAGAAGGTACTATATATCTTGCCGGAAAGGATCTTCGTGACATTACGCTAGATAGCCTACACCGCAACATATCCATTGTTTTGCAGGATACATTCCTCTTTAATGGCACCATAACAGAAAATATCGCTTTTGCTATGCCGGAAGCTACACAGGAGGAAATTGAAGCTGCTGCACGTATCGCCCGTATACACGATGATATTCTGGAAATGCCAAACGGTTATGATACTCAAGTTGGCGAACGTGGAACTAAGCTCTCCGGTGGGCAGAAGCAACGTATCGCTATTGCAAGAGCAGTACTATGGCGTGCGCCTATACTCATATTGGATGAAGCTACTGCCTCTGTGGATGTACAGACAGAAGCTCAAATCCAGCAAGCTATCAATGAAATCTCTGGCAGTCGTACCATTATCGCCATCGCTCACCGTCTGTCTACCATACGCAATGCTGACCTCATATTGGTTTTTGAGAATGGTCAGATCGTCCAGCGAGGCACACATCAAACCCTTATGGCTGAAAAAGGTCTCTATCAAGATATGTGGAAAATACAGGAAATTGATGCAAATAATGTGGTTTAAAACTACTTTATCTTTTATAATAAGTTAATAATTTAAATAAATATACCGTCCCATAAAACAGGACGGTTTACTTTTAAATTTATAAAACAATCTAAACTTCTGATTCTATAGACATTCCAAGGTCCTCGCATTTAATAATATGAATATCCTGCCAAAAGATATCTACATCATAATAAAATCTCAATAATCCTGGTTTTTGGATAAAGTTCTTAAAGTTAATTTTATACTTAATGGTAGATTTTATCGGTGTTACTTGACCTCTAAATTTCCCCGTTCCATACTCATTCTTTATGGGTTCTATGGTTTTACCATTTTTAATATCCATCATATTTGCATCTAAAATAAAATATATCATTTGATTTGCACCTTCAAGCAAAAGGCTAACAGGATAAACAGGGTCCTTATAAAAGTGTGATTTAAATGCCCAATAATTTTCATCTATATCTTTTTCTGCTATCATCTCACCTAAACCATATTCCCCACCTGTATCACTCAAATGCGTAATTCTATCTAAGAGCCTAGCCTCAGGAGGGATAGGTCTTGCATTAGGATGATCTTTTATAGATCCATGAATACTTCCTTCAAGTTCACCATTATAGAATAACTCTAACTCCTCTTTTGTATACGAACTTTTACAATTAACGAACTTTATTGGAGTTCTCTCAATCATTTGCTTTGATCTATTATCTATTTTTTTAGGAATAATAACTCCTTTTTTACTTTCCAAATCCTGATCAGTAAAAAATCCTCCAATACTATCTAAATCTAGTACTTGCCTATCTCCAATATAGCATTGATATTTAGATATCAATAACATAGTAGATCCTTGTTTAAAGAAATTTGACAAAGTCAATACTCCTCTAAAAGTTTCACCTACTCTTGGCAATTCGCTTAAAATCTTAATCTTTGTGTCAACAGCTCTAAAACGCAAGGTACCATTTGAAATAACATCAATTCCCATATATGAGGCTAAAAATATAGCAATTTGAGCAGATTCAGTCAAAACTACGTGCGATACCCTATCCTCTGCTATTCTCAATAAGCAATCTTGAGTTACATCATATTCTATTTCAATGCTAGAAGGTCTCAATTTACCAAATTCAGCATCTATCTTAGTTATTCTCGATACAAATAGAAATGGTGGCAATGGCAATCTTGCTCTAACCTCATATTTATCCACCTGATCATATGGAGGACCCAACACCTTATACATTGAACCTATAGTCATCTCGATGATATCATCTAAATCCCATAAATAATCCTTCTTAGGTTTTTCTGTAGTTTCTGCTTTTTCCACTGTTTCTGCTTCAGCTTCTTGAGTTACCTCTTCTAATCCTTCACCTAAATCCAATCCATTTATTTCAAGGTTTATGTTGCTGATCATATTGTTTAAAATCATTTGCTCACTTCTGATATAAAGTTTATATGCATTAACATTATTTATCATTGTTTTAGCTACACATCTATTCATATGAATATCAGCATCAGATCTTCTTACAATCACATTATCATTTATTTTTTCTTCTTCTAATGCAGATTCCTCGATATTAACCTTAGTATTTGCCTTTTTTTTGTAAGTTTCTCTAATTTTCAAGTATTCTTCTGTTTCTAACGCTTCAACAAAGGCTTGAAGGCTCATATTTATAGTTTTTTCTAGTTTAAGCTTGTTGTTAAGTTCAAAGTCAAACATATCCATATACTTTTCTAGATCAAAATCTACATTATGTGAAATGAGTTTAGCTAATACTCGAACATAATGACTTTCTGGACTATCCTTAAGTGAAAATAGAGACAGTATTAAATGATTTTTGCCTTTCAAAATAGCCTCAGTCCAAGTTTGACATACCTCGTTAGTACTCATATCTATAAAAATACGTCCTCCATCATCATAAGCAGAATTTACAACGCCATTGAAATCAACTGTTTTAGTGATGATATTCCTAAATATCTCCTCAAATCTATCATTTTTATTATCTAGTGGCGCTAAAGTGTGAGCATCGTATATCTTATAATTCCAATCATCTTTAAAATGAATTTTTTTAGCAAAATCGTCAGCTTTGCTCTCTTCATAAACAGAATCTGCTATAGGAGAATGTATAATCGTCGCCACTTTAATTTGAGTTCCGATGCCACTAAATTTCTTTAAAATTCTCCTGCAGGCTTCCCCTTCTCCAGTGATAACTGTATCTTGTGGAGATCCTATTATTGTTATAAATACGTTTTTCTCTTCTTCTAAAAGCTTCTTTAATTCATCATTATTTCCTTTTATATACCATGATTCAAATGATTCAATCTTCTTATCAAAGTAATCCATGTTCTTTGGGTCTTGTTGAAACATGAATGCAAGTACATCTACTAATTTCCCAACCAAAAAATTGTAAGAACTATCTTCATCATAGATTAAGCTATCAAGTGCAAATAAATTAGCAATTTCACCCATACTGGCTCCAATCACCATATCATTATCAATTCCCATCTTATTCTTAGCGATTTTAGCAATGATTTGAGCAGAAATAAGTTCCATTATATAATCTTCTACAGCAAATCCTTTAATGCCTGATTTAGTTAAGAAATCTTCATTTATAAAGTCTAAATACATACTTCTATACTCTGGAAATTTAGATAGGTTTTCAAAGAATTTAACATAGTTAAACATTCCTCCTGGAGGCAACATATAAACGACTTTAGCATCTTTTCCAAGAGGTTTTGAAGTAAAATACGAACCGTTAATGCTTTCCCATTCAAATCCGTCCTCAAAAAATTTATCAAATCTTTCTAAAGCAAGTTTTGCTTCATTTATCAGCATTTCTTTATCTTTAGCAATGAGGCAAAGGGTTTTATTCACTTTATCTTGAGCCTTGTATTTTTTCCACATCTCGTCGTTAAAAGATTTCATACCCATTTTAGGACTTATGCTTATCACCTGATTTAGAAAGGTTTTAAAGCTGACCTCATCATTTACTGCGATTGGATAGATGATGTTTTTAGTTTTAAATTTTTTAATCTTCTCAGTGCCATCCTTATATGCTGACAACGCAATATACGAGGACGCTCCGTCATCATTAAAATTATTTATCAAAGCTGTCTTGTTATTACCTTCATCATTCCAAATGATCGTAGCTTTATTTTTCTCATCAAATTTCAATCCATGATATACTTGGAGTGAATTTTTAATTATAGCAACAGCTTGCGTTAAACTAAAACCAAATCCGATGGTATTTTCAACAGAACTTTCAATAAAATTAGATTTTTCTATATATTTAGAGTATTTACCATTTAAAAGGCTCTTCACAACATCTTTTTCTTTATTTACATAAGAATCAGGAATTTCTAAATATCCAATTTTATTTTTACCTAGAGTTTCTTCATTGATGATTTCATCTAATGCTTTTTCCATTCTTTCTTCAACATTTTCTCCTGCGGGCGTTAAAGCTACATCATCAATAACAGCATAGATCCTATTTCCATCTTTTTTAGCAGCCTCTAAATTTTTTAAAACTATAGCGACTGCTCCTTCACCTATGCCATATTTACTCATTTTTTCGCCTTTTCCTAGTAATTTCTGCACATAGATATGTTGAATTTCTCCAGTCAATTCAACAGTACCAATCACTACATTTTCAATATTTTCTTTTTCCATCAAATATTTTGCAAGTTCAATTGCTCTAGCCATGCTATTATCTTTTTCCATTATTGCAAATGCCGGACCGTTAAATCCCCACTTTGCCGATAGTCTGCTCGCTCTTATATTTGGCATCATTCCTGGAACAGCTGTTGGAGTCTCTCTTATAGCTTCATTTGATTTAAGATATCCTATTGCCACTTTTATCTGCTCTTCTGTTAATTCAGGACAAGAATGCCTAAAACTATCTGCAAGCCTATCTCCTATTTCAGTAGTTGCCATAAAGTTAAGTTCACTATAATCTTGACCGCAATTGATAATTACAGCTGTATTTGGATCAGAAGCTGTCATTATATCGGCGTCTTTAATAGCTTCTGTTGCAACATTAAGAAGCAAAAAGTCTTTTCTAAGGAAAAACTCATCTCCTGTTGCTGGAAATTTATTTTCCATAAAGTCAAAATTAAATTTGGTTACATACGAACCTTTTGGCATCTCTTCCATTCCTATTTCTTTTAGAAATTTAGGATCATTTTGAATTTCATACCATCTAGGTGGATCTGGATTTATGACAGCATTTTTATGTTGAAGCAGATATCTGTAATATTCATTAACTGAATCGATCTCACCTATATGCATACCTAATCCAATCACAGCGATATTTGCCTTTTTAGCTGGATAAACAGGTTCTACATATTTTGGCGTGCCAAAACCATTAGCTATTTCGTAATCTCTATCAAATTCTCTTATTACTATATGAGAATTAGTTCCTCCAAAGCCGAAAGAATTTATCGCTGCTCTTTTTACCCTGCCTTTTTTAATCCATTCTGTATTCTTTACAACTACATTAGAATCCATAGGATCAGTTACCTTTACGGTTTTGGGAATCATATTGTGCTCCATAGCCATGAGAACTTTGACAATTGCACCATGTGATGATGCTGTAAAAAAATGCCCTGTATTTCCTTTTAAAGCACCAATAAGTGGATTATATCCTCTTTCACGAAAAAAGCTGTTGATTGATTCTATTTCTACTACATCACCTGCAACTGTTCCAGTAGCATGACATTCAATATAATCTATATCAGGAGACAATCCTTCTTTGTAAGCATCCTCATATGCTCTGATTTGCCCTCTAACGTCAGGAGCCAGGATAAATTTTGCAATGCCATCACTGGACCAACCAATGCTCTCAATAACTCCAAATATTTTATCAGAATCTCTAATAGCATCGTTTAATTTCTTAAGTACAAACATCCCAGCGCCCGAACCTGCAACAACTCCTTGAGATGATTTATCTAATGGTTTATTTTCTCCTGGATTTGATAATATTCCTAACATATCAAACATACCACTAATTACAAAGTCGATCTCATTATAGCACTGAGTAGCCGCAATCATCATATCTGCTTTACCTTGTTCTAAATACATGATTGCTTCTTTAATGGAGTATACTGGGGTTGAGCAAGCCGCATTGAGTGTAGCTATAGGTCCTCCTATGGAAAGTTTCTTAGCAATAAATAGTTGGGGCTGTGTATCTGTCAAAAGAGCTTCAGGTATAAGGTACTTGCTTTTACCTTGTGATTCAAATACAAAATCATCTCTCTCTAAAAGAGTTTTAATACCTATTTCTATGGAAAATTTCACTAAGTCTTCAAACACGTATTTATGCTCAAAAGCCGGCATACCAAAAGCACCCATTACAATACCAGTTCTTTTTAATTTTTCTTTATTGTTTAAATAACCTGCTTCTCTAAGAGCTTCTCTGATTAAATACATGTTCCATTTAAATAATTCCCCATACCTGTCAAGTTCCTCATATTCTCCTGTATTAAAGTATTGCTTAAAGTATTTTTCTGATCTATTTCTATGAATAATTCCCCTCTCAATTTTTCTGCCAAGAAAATCATCTTCTGACATAAAGTTTTCACCATTTACAAGCCTTTGCCAAAAATCTTTTTTTGTCACATAATCAGGATATAAACAGCTCATTCCGATAATTGCAATATTATCCAAAAGATTCACCCTTCTTTCTATCTTAATTTAATTAAAAAATCCTAGATTTCCAAATAAAGATGATTTATTTTTCCCCAATATCAATATAAAAATCCAAATCTTATTAAATTAAGAGAAAAAAATACCTAATAGTAAACGTTGAACAATGTTTACTATTAGGTAAATGCAATTTTTATTTATCTTATATTTAATGATAGATTTTCACCCTTTACAATGTGGGTTCCTTCCCAATATATATCTGTATCAAAATAAATAGAAAAGCTATCTTCTGTTTCAATAAATTTTTTAAAGCTTATTTTACTAACTATTGTTGATTTAATTGGTCTAACTTGCCCTCGGAAAATCACTTTAGCACTATTTCCAACGCAAGGTTCAATCATATTTTGAACTTTCTTACCAATGATATTCGCATCTAATAAGAAATACATCATCTGGTTAATCCCTTCTAAAAGAAGGCTTGCAGGCAATACAGGATCATTTAAGAAATGCACTTTAAAAGCCCAATGAGTCTCATCAATATCTTTTTCTGCAAACATCTCCCCTAAATCATATCTACCGCCTTGATCTGTAATATAAGTTATTCTATCAAGCATCCTAGCTTTTTCAGGAATCGGTTTAAAGTTTTCAATAAAGCCATGGACATTTCCTTCAAGCTCGCCTCTATAAAAATCAGTTATATCTTTGATATCATAAAAATCTTTATGAGGTCTAAACTTAATCGGCTTTCCTTTTTCTTCTAAGGTTTTATTGGTTTTTATCTTTGGTTGTTCAATTATACCTTTAGAATTTTCTAAATCTTGTTCCGTGAAAAATCCTCCAATAGCATCAATGCTAAGAATATGCCTATCCCCTATATAAGCATTAAATGTATTTACAACTAGAGTTGTTTCTCCTTGTTTTAAGAAGGTTTTAATCTCATACACTCCTCTAAAAGTTTCACCTATTTTTGGAAGTTCACTATGAATCACTGCCCTTGTGTCAGCAATTCTAAAGTGAAGTGTACCATTTGATATTTCATCAATACCCATATATGCTATGAGAAATATGCCAATTTGAGCTGATTCAGTGACAACAATCTCTGATACCCCATTCCCAACGATGAGCAGACAATCTTCATTAACATCATATTCAAATTCAATCATAGCAGGTTTATTAAATACCCCAAATTCCGCATCTATCTTTGTGATTCTCGATACAAACAAGAATGGTGGAAGTGGTAATCTAGCCCTTATGGGATATTGATCTACTTTTTCATATCTTGGTCCTAGAACTTTAGCCATAGAATTAGCTGTCATTTCTATGATCTCATCATAATCCCACAAGCACTCTTTCTTCTTTGGAGTTTGGATTTCAACTTGAGCCTCCATGATGTTTTTACTATTTCTCATATCTTCAACAAGATTTTTTAAAATCAATTGCTCATTTCGTAAATATAAGTTATATACATTCGAATTTCCTATCAGTGCTTTACCAACATATCGTTTCATATAATGCCTAATTAACTCATCATTATTTGAAACTTGGATGCTTTTTGGTTCTATCTTTTCTTTAACATCCTCTTTAACTATCTCTTTTGGAACTATAACCTCTTGAATTACTTCCTTCTCTTCTCTGCCATGTTCTTTGCTCCTTCGGACTAACCTTGCATGTAATTCTTCATTTTCTTCATTTTCTTCGTTTTCAAGTTCTTCTATAAATGATCGATTGTTAATATATACTTTCCTCTCAAGTTTTTGTCTGTTAGTGATATTGATTTCGAACATATCCAAATATTTTCTTAATTCAAAATTGACATCATTAGAAATTAATTTAGCTAATATTCTTATATAATTATCATCAGGATTGTATTTTTGTGAATATATAGGAAAAGCTAAATAATTGCAATCTTTAAGTATGGTAGAAATCCAATTTGAACACACTTCATTGGTGCTCATATCAACAAATACCCTCGCTCCATCATTGAATGCGTTTTTCAAACTTCCTAAGAAGTTTACAGGGCTTGTCAATATATTTCTAAATACATCGCTAAATTCTTCTCTTTCAAAGTCAATTGGTATTTGGT
>JGI20171J29575_12612263_pt1 | contig 13181 bp, 12 predicted proteins | sample TergutNc150P4_FD_29575 | JGI IMG/M metagenome (IMG submission 29575)
ATTGTTTATTGGGGACTTATTGCCTGTATCGTAAAAATGGATAAGGATAAAATCAAAAAAGCATTTCAAGCAAGTGAAAGATTTAGAAATTATAGCTTTCTTGCTTATATTCCGTGTCTTTTTTGTATTGTTGCTTTTATTTGGGGGCTACAATACATTACGTTATCATTAATTCTCATTATATTATCAATTTTATTCATTGTTATAAACCCTATTGCAGAAGAATTATTTTGGCGGCAATATTTGTTAGATAATCTGGCATGGAAAAATTGGAAAAAAATAATTTATAGCACATTTTTATTTATGCTCAGTCATCCGTTGATGTGGGGAATTTTTTCAAAAACAATAAGGAGTAACATAATGATAATGCCTCTGTCCATTATGGGAATTATTTGGAACATTGTTTACATAAAAACAAGAACGCTTCGTCATTGTCTTATAGCTCATGCTTTAGTTGACACGTTAAACTTATCTGTATGGGTTTTTCTCAATATATATGTACCTCCAGTGGTATGAGGATATAATAAAAATGAAAAAAAATCAAAAAAATAGAGTACGGGGCTACTGTACATAACAAGTCTGTATGCGCTTCGCCGCTTTCGCGGCTCGGGCTACTAACGGCACGTTAAGAGAAATGCCCGCAATATTGTCAAAATATTGACAAAAAATGTGAGATATGAAATAATATAGAGGTATTATGACAATAGAACAAAAACGGACAATTGAATTAATAAAAAAGGATGCCCCAAAATACAAATTTATTATCGGGATCATCTTGGGTGGTTCATTGGCAAAAAATTCTGGAAATGAAAATTCTGATGTTGATATATTTGTTATAGTGGACAATTCTGAATTCGAAAGAAGAAAATTAACAAAGGATTATTTTGTTGGAACAATTTTTGATCAAACAAATTACCCTGTATATATAGATGGAAGGATTATTAATTTAGATTTTTTACGAAAAATATGGACAGAGGGAAATGAATGTGTTAAAAATACATTTTCAAATGTAAAATTAATATATTCGCTTAATAGAGAAATTGATGAATTAATAAAAAACAAAAATAAAGCAAATTATAACAAAAAGGAAAATATAAGAAAATTTTATGCATTAATGAAAAGTAATAAATTCAAGGCAAATGATGATATAAATAATATCATGCAAATAAAGCATGGTATGTTTTATACTGTATTCTTTGCCTGCCGCTTAGTATTAGCTCATAATGACATATATTATCCGTGTATAAAAAATATGGAAAAAGAAATAATGAATTGTAAAAGAAAGCCACAAAATTTTATTGAAGGTATACATAAAGTATTAGAAACAAATTCATTTGATGAATTGGAGAAATTCTACAAAGAAACAGAAGAATATTTTAAGGAATATAGATTTGATGATAAAATACGAAAAGGATATGTAATAGAAAATGAAAATTATTGGTTTTTTGGCGAAAGACCATATAGTGAAATATGATTTTGAAATAATATGTATGAAATATTATACAGTAAGAATAAATATAATGATGAAAAATGTTAATTTTTTATTTCTCTAATATGTTATATTTTATATATGAAAACCATATTGGAAACGGACAGATTACTATTACGGGAATTTCATGATAGTGATTATAATGACTTATGTGAAATTTTACAGGATAAAGAAGTAATGTATGCGTATGAACATGCGTTTTCAGAAGATGAGGTTAAAGGCTGGTATAATTGGATTATTGAGCACTACGAAAAATATGGTTTTGGGCTATGGGCTGTAATACACAAAGAGACAAATGAATTTTTAGGGCAATGCGGCTTAACAATTCAAAAATTTAATGGAACTGAGTATCTGGAAATAGGATATTTATTTAAAAAGAAACATTGGCATAAAGGCTATGCTGTAGAAGCGGCATTTGGCTGCAAAAAATATGCTTTTGAAAAATTAGATGCTGAAAAAGTATGTTCAATAATAAGAGAAGATAATACAGCTTCACAAAATGTTGCAAAAAGAGTAGGAATGGAAAAGACAATTGAAATAATGAAACATTATTGTAATATGGATATACTACATTACATATTTGAAGTAAAAAGGGGAAACATATAATTTAAATAGTAAGTACAGTATTTGTTTTGAAAAGAAATTTTAAGGCCTTATTATATTAACATAGGAATCAAATGCAAGGCTGTTGAAATTCCTTACAGTCCTCGGAATTGAAACGCTGTCCAGATAGTTCCTTTCAAACGCCCCATCACCGATATACTCAAGTGAATTATTCAGGGTTAAAGTTTTTATTTTGTTTTCAGAAAAAGCCCTCATCCCAATAGAAATAAGGGAGGCGGGCAGAGTTAAACTTGTCAGCCTGTTATTGGAGAACGCAAAAAGTCCGAGAGAAACAAGCGAGGCAGGCAAGGCAATTGTTGTCAATCTGTTATAAGAAAACGCATAGTCTCCAATAACAGTAATCGTGTTGGGAAAGGTTATGCTTGTCAATCTTTTCCGTAAAAACGCCTCACTTCCGATAGCAGTTACGATCCGCCCGTTTATTCTTTCGGGAATAATTACTTCAGTTTTGTTTCCCTTGTATCCGGTAATGGTTATGCCGTCAGTTTCAATTTTATATTCAAAGTCCCCCGTACTTTGACTGAAGCTTGAAAGTATAAATCCTGTGAAAAACGCGAAAAACAAAATATTTTTTTTCATTTTGCCAATCCATAGCCAAAGGGGTACAATATTTCCCCATTTATGGTTTTGCGCCAGGTGTAAGGCGTCCTGCCTGTAAAATCATGGTCACCAAACAGCACATCCGCGATTCCGCCCCCTTCGCTGCCAGGCAGCCACGCCGCGATAAAAGCGTCCCAGTTTTTGTATTCATCGCCGATAGTCATAGGCCGCCCGGACAGCATGATCACAATCACCGGGCAGTCATAGCCGTAGGCTTCCCAAAGCATATCCGCATCCGGCGCGCGAATATTGATCTGGCTGTTACGGTCACCTTCCGTTTCCGCGTAAGGATTCTCCCCAATCACCGCAATTACCGCGTCAAAATCGCCGTCCGCCTTTCCGTCCTCGGCGTAAGTGATAACGGCCTTGCCTTTCGTTGCCGCCTGTATGCCTTCCAGTATTGTTGTGCCTTTTGTGATCGCACCGTGATAGCCTTGCCATCTGATCGTCCATCCGCCGCATTGCATTCCAATATCCTGTGCGCCCTGCCCCGCAACCAAAATACGCTTGTATTCAGGCAGTTTCGCGATAACATTGTTTTCATTCCGCAGCAACACTAGCGATTCTGAAACCAGCGCCCGCGCCGCCGCACGGTTCGCGTCCGATCCGATTGCACCCTCCTTTTTCATTAACGGCGCATCGAACAAACCCAAAAGCTGCTTAAAGCGTAAAATGCGCAGCACCGCGTCATCAATACGCGCCATAGAAACGGTTCCTTCCTCAACCAGTTCCTGTAGATATGTTGTAAAATTCACCCAACTATTGCGGCCATTAGTTGCCATAACCATGTCAACGCCGGCATTGATCGCGTTCGCGATCTTCGCCTTATAACTGTCGCCTGATACCTGCGCAAGCGCTGCCCAGTCGGAAACTACAAAGCCTTCAAAACCCATTTCGCCTTTTAATAAGCCTGTCAACAGTTCCCTGCTTTCGTGCATCTTGATCCCGTTCACGCTTGAAAACGACGGCATTAGCGACATTGCCCCGGCGTTAATGGCTGCGCGGTACGGCGGAAGGATACGTTCTATTCCGGCTCTGTCCAACAGCGCGTTCCCCTGGTTGCGCCCGTCTATCGTCTGCCCTTCGCCGAGAAAGTGCTTCATACACGCAGCCACGCCGCCATCTTGCAAACCCCTAACGGCATTGGCCCCCATGATTGTTACAATGTCCACATTCTCGCTGTAACTTTCGTAGGTACGGCCCCAGCGTATATCTTCCGCAACGCCAAGCACGGGAGCAAAAGTCCAACGCAGTCCGGTTGCAAGCATTTCTTCCGCGGTAATGCGCCCTGCTTTGTAAGCCGCCTTTGCGCCGCTATCCGCATCACCCGCCGCGATTGCCCCCAATCCTACGTTATGTGGAAGAATTGTCGCGTTTAGCACATTGCTGTTGCCGTGGACTGCATCAAGCCCGTATACAATTGGAATACGCAGCCGCGTTTTTAGGGATTCTTCCACAAAGCCGTTCACCATATTGACCCAGCCGTCCTGTGTATTCTGCGCCGGTACCGAGCCGCCGCCGCTAAGGATAGAACCCAGGGCATATTCTGCAATATCACCCTGGCGTACATCCCCCCGTTCAGCCTGAGTCATCTGCCCCACCTTTTCAGCCAGTGTCATTAACGACAACAATTCTTCCGGTGTGTTCCAGGAAAGGTTTTCTTTGGAATTTTTCCCCGCTGACCCGCTTCCGCAGGCTGCTAAGGTAAATATCAACAGGTATACAATAAATAACGATTGATAATGTTTTTTCATAAGAAATTACCCTTTTATATTCAGTACATTATAATACCATATATTGCATTTTCCTGTTAGTTGTGAAATTCTTTATGCATGGGAGCATAGCTTTAAGGTTGAATGATTTAAATTCTACACTAGAGGCATTTATGCCTTTCTACCAATCAGAAAACACCGTTATATTCAACAACAACTGCCTGGAAGTATTGCAGCACATTCCTGAGAATTCCATCGATATGATTTTCGCCGATCCTCCATACCTGCTTTCAAATAACGGCTTTACCTGCCAAAACGGGAAAATGGCAAGCGTAAATAAGGGCAAGTGGGATAAGAGCGGCGGTTTTGAAACAGATAACTCATTTCACAATGAATGGATCTCTGCCTGCCGCCGCATTTTAAGGCCCGAAGGCACGATTTGGATTTCAGGGACTTATCATAGCATTTATCAATGCGGCTATCTTTTACAAAAAAATAATTTTCATTTCTTAAATGATATTGTGTGGTTCAAGCCAAACGCTTCGCCCAATTTAAGCTGCCGATTTTTTACAGCCTCGCATGAAACCCTTATTTGGGCGCGTAAAAATGAAAAGGCAAAACACACTTTTAATTATGAGGAAATGAAGAACGGACATTTTCCGGAAGATAAATTGAAAAATGAAAACAGCCAAATGCGATCCGTTTGGTCGATACCAACGCCAAAAGCCGGAGAAAAGGAACAAGGAAAACATCCCACTCAAAAACCGCTGGATTTATTAAAACGCATTGTCATTGCTTCGACAAAAGAAAACGATGTGGTACTGGACCCTTTTTGCGGCAGCGGAACTACAGGCATTGCGTGCAAAGATGCAGGTAAGCGGTTTTTCATTGGAATTGAGATAGAAGAAAAATACTGCGAGTTGACGAAAGAAAGATTGCTGCTTACCTAAACAACCCACTTATACTCGCCGTTTGCTTCCACTCCGTAGAAATCAGCATAACTCACATCCCAGGGACTTTTGCCCAGGTTGTCTATGCGTATCTTGTTTTTAATAAGGCACAGCCAAAAACCTTTATCGCCGATTTCTCCCTGTAGAATAATCCCGACAGGAATACCGTCCCTCAAAATAAGCTTTCGGTAATTGTTTCTGTCTTCCTTTACAAAGGTCTTGTCGCCTTCTTCTATTGGATTGATAGCACCCAGCGACAGAGACAACAGGCCGAAAAAGTTGACCGTGTTCTTTATGGCGAAACGGTCGTCATAAGCCCATCTGGTGCCTGTCATGTTGTAGGCGGCCATCTCCCCCTGTTTTTGGGCGTTAGGCCAAATGCCAGAAAGCCCAGCGACGTCGCCGGCTGCGTAAATGCCGGAAACATTAGTGGCAAGGTAATCGTCTACTTTCACCGCTCTTCGCTCGGTAAGTTCAACGCCGCTCTCCGCCAGGAAAGCCGTTGCCGCTCTTACGCCCACCGCCATAATCACCATGTCGCAGGAGATTGTTTCGCCGTCATCCAGCTCAATGGCGGTAATATTTCCACCAGCGGCCTTTGTGTTCACGACTTTGCGGGCAAGACGAAAAGCAACGCCCTTCTTTTCAAAAAGCCGCTGGTACGCTTCGGCGGCGTGGGCGTCAAGGTTGATAGCCAGAACAGATGGCGCCATTTCAACTACGGTGATCTTTTTCTTCTCGCCGCCGGGCGATTCAAGGATGCCGTACACCGCGTCAAGGCCAACAAGCCCAGCGCCTATGACGGCGATTTCCTTCGCTGTCTTCGCGTGGTCTACAATGGCGCGGGCATCGAAAAGGTGGCGAAGGCCAAAAGCGTTCTTCGCGGTTTTAAGCTCGCCTATGGGAGGGGTTACGCTGTCCGATCCGGTGGCGATAAGCACGGTGTCACCTGAAGCGATCTTTTCTTCCCCAGCGTAAACTGTTTTTGCAGCGGCATCCAGGCGGGTGATAGTCTTGCCCTTTATCCACTGAACCCTCGGTGATTTTAATATATCATCGTTAATAAAGTTTATGCTTTCAGCGTCCCTTTCGCCAGAAATAAATTTGTGCAGCATGCAGCGCGAATAAACTTCTTCATCCTGCGATACTATGAGTACAGTGTCATCGCTTGTCTCTTTTAGTATTGTCCTTACCGCGCTTATGGCCGCGGCTCCCGCTCCGATTACTAAATGTTTCATACTATACTCCCGCATTAACTTCTTCGATGTGAATGGCTTCCTTGGGACAGGACTTCACGCAATTTGGTTCTTCATTGTCGTTCTTGCAAAAATCACACTTCAGGATCCTTGTTCGCGTTACGCTGTCCGGCTTGATGTTTCCGTAAGGGCAGCTCATAACGCACATGAAGCATTTCCCGCAGCGCTTCTCGTCGTACTGCACATGACCAGTGACAGGGTCTTTCTTTAAGGCCCCTGACATACACGCGCCCACACAATCCGGCACGGCGCAGTGACGGCAGAAGACCGGAACGTAACCGCCTTTTCGGTAATTGGTAATGGTGTGACGAGCCTCGTTTTTGGGGTCAAGAAGATCCAGATCGTAAACCGTTCCACGGCTTCCTGTCGTAGTAACTTCACGGTGAGCCTGCATACAGGCAATGCTGCAGTTTTTGCAGCCATCGCATTTATCCTGTTCAATAATGATGCGCTTCATTAAGTGCCCCCTATATTTTCGATTTAAATTTTCAATGCCGCGCGTTTTTCGTTGATGAGAGCCTCAAGCAGATTCGCGGACTCTTTCGCGTCGCTGTTGATAATTACCCGACCGCCGGTAAGGGAGATCATGTCCTGGCAAAGCACCTGAACCGCGACTTTACTGCCGGTTACAAACGGGGGAAGACCCAGGTGGAGGGGCAGTCCCAGGGCAAGGCCGAAGCAGCCGTCTGCAAGGGCCTGCTCTTCAAGCCATTGGGCGGCGGAAAGCACCAGGGGAAGCTGAGGAATATCAATGCCGATGGCCTCGGCAAGTTCGGTAGCGACAATTTCCAGCCGTCCTATGGCAAGGCAGGGACCGAAGTTCAGCACAGGGGGAATGCCGAGTTTCCGGCACACCGCCTTGAGTTTTGGCCCGGCCAGTTCCGCCGCGTCAGGAATCATAAGTTCGCAGTTTTCAATACCACCCGATGAACAGCCCGCCGTAAGAACGATGATGTCGCGGGCAATGAGCTCTTTCACAAGATCCACGGTCAGCACATCGTGACCGCCAGCGACGAGGCTTGAACAGCCGACCACACCGGCAACACCTTTAATATCACCGGAAACGATAAGGTCGATAAGCGGTTTCCAGGAATCGCCCAGGAATTTTTTTAGCGAGACTTCGCTCACGCCGGTAAGGGTGTTGGTGTTGCCGTGTTCGGGGGCAAGGTTGAGTTTCACCTTTGGCCGCCTTTCTTTGTAAGCGGCAATTATCTTGGCGATGATCTTTTCGCATTGCGCCTCACGGTTCGCAAAATCAAAGGGAATAAGCTCAGCGTTTGCTTTTTTCGCGACATCATCAATACATATTTGTTTTATAAGAAGCTCATCGCAGACTGTTTCTATTCCTGGCAATGTGCAGTTAAACTCCGAAAGTACAGCGTCAATTGCGCCAGTGGCAAGAATCGCCTCGCTTGTGTAGTTGTTTCCGGCATGTCCATCGAAAACCTCGGTGTAATGGGCTCCGCGGAGCTGCAGATCCTGGCCTACGCAGGTACAGCCGACAAGTTTAAAACCTTTGGCACCCGCGGCCTTTGCCAATGCGACTACATCAGGCTGAATAAGCCTCTCTTGTAAATGAACAAACATCGTGTGCTGGTGACCGGTGATCATTATGTTGATGTAATCAGGATTTATTACCCTAAGGCCGACCGGCGCCGGGCGCAGTTCAGGCTCGCCCAAAAGCACGTCGTTCAACAGATTGGTAAGTGTAAGGCCGTAAATGCCCGTGGAAATGCCAAGCTTAAGGCAGTCCAAAAGCATGTTTACCGGATCGGAATTTAAGTTGGTGGAACATTTCACAACACCGTGAAAAACTTCAGCCTTCGCTCCGCCTGGGAGTATGCCCAATTCCTTCCATAGTTTATACCTGGGAGGGTAGGCCATTTTCTCTACTAAGTCCATTTTTACGTATTCAGGTTTATAGAGGTCGTTAAGAACCGCGTTTGCCACATTCAGGGCTTTTTCGTGATCGTCCTTGCCGGAGACGCCGAACAGTTTGCAGAGCCGCTGGAGTGCGCCAAGGCCTTTGAGCTTGCCTTTTTCAAGCGCGGCATTTTTAAGGTTAAGAGCGGTATTTTCCACTACATGAATGTAACAGCCGGAACCGGAAGCGACAGCCCTAAGCAGATTTCGCGTAACCATCACGTCGGCTGACGCGCCGCAAATGCCCCTTGGTGATTTTGGAGTTATTCTGCACGGACCGTTTGCGCAGAGCCTGCAGCACACTCCCTGCAGACCAAAGCCGCATTTAGTTGACTGGCCTTCCACCCTGTGGTGGGAAGTCTCCATAGGCAGCTTCGCAATAAATTCTTCCAGGGGTTTATCCGCGCTAGCACAGGTGGTACATCCAAAACAGCTTTCATTCATGATTTTCCTCTCTTATTTAAATATAGCGATACTTGGAGGGGAAGTCAAATTAAAATGGTTTGGCATAAGTACGTAAACATTGTATGCTTTCAACATGAAAAAGATAATATTGAATACCGCGGCTTTTTTTGCCGTGATAGCGTTATCGTGCGGGTCAGCAGGTGTTGGCATTCAGCCTCCCAGCGGCGGAACTACTACACCATCAAACACTAATGGCAATGTGGGGCCCCGCGCCAATTCCGGTAATGACCCTATAGAAGGAATTTATGTTTCTCCAAATGGCAATGACACTTCGGCAACAGGTTCTATTGATAAACCTTATAAAAGTATCAATGCCGCTTTGGCAGCAGCCAAACCCGGCGACACTATAGTCCTGCGCAACGGTACTTATCGTGAGGGAGTTAATGTTCGCGTTCGACAACCAAATATCACCATAAAGTCCGCAAAAGGCGAATGGGCGGTTATCGACCTTACCACATTTGATTCCAAGCATAATGAAGATTCCGGGGTTTATTTCGACGTTGGTTCATCAGGCGGTAGATTACAAGCTGTCGAGGTAAAGGGCGGATTTTATGCGGTTTGTATGGAAACCAGATGGGATTGGGGAGAAGCCAATCGGGCCGGAGCGTCCAATATTATCATCGAAGATTGCAGGCTGCATGATTCCAGATACGATGTAGTTAAAATAAAACCTAATTGCGATAACGTTACCATTCGCTATAACGAAATATACAATTCAGGGCAGGCGTTTGCAGGCAGGCCTAAAAACGGAGAAGATAACGCTGAAGGCATTGATAATGTCAACGGCGACAACATGAAAGTACAGAACAATTACATTCATGATATTTGTTCAAACGCGATCTACGCTAAAGGCGGCGCAATTGATGCGTTGATTGAAAACAACCGTATTGAACGCGCATACGGAGGCGGGGTTCTTGTTGGTTTTGATACCAGTCCTGAGTTTTTCGATCTTGCTGTAAATCCGCAGTATTATGAAAATATCCGTGGCGTTGTCCGCAATAATCTGATCATTGGCACTGGCTGGGAAGGTATTGGTTTATACGGTTCCAAAGATGCCCAGATTTACTACAACACATTGGTCAATGTGGCTAACGGCGGACAGTACCACAGCGCAATCTACTTTGGCCTTACATATCAGGATTTTGAAAGCTATGCGGGCCGCCCTGCCAGCCTCAATCCAAATATTCACCATAACATTGTCAGCCAGCCATCCGGTATCGTTCGTCCAATGATAGAAATTCGTTATTCCAATGATCTTGGCGGCATGTCCGCCCTCACCGGCAAACCAACGATGAGCAATAATTGTTATTATATCGCAGGGAAAACAGCGATCTTTATCGATAACCGGCCGGGCAGCACACTGGAGAACGGAGGCTTTTCCGCGTGGAAATCCCATATCTCAGGCGAAAGCGGCTCGCTTGAGGTCAATCCGGCTCTCAATGCCAATTATATGCCGACTAACCAGCAGTGCGCCGGAATGGGGATACAAAATCCTCATTAAGCATTCTCTGTTTCCCGATAGATCTGCGTAATTATCTCTTCCATTGGCAGTTCCTTTACGGCTATGTCAGAGAGAAAAAACTTGCTCGAAAGAAATTTGATAAAGTCGCCGATTGCGATTTTTCCGGCGTCAACTTCCAGAGTAATTTCCAGCGGAGATTTTTGCTCAAGCACCCTTACGCTGTCAGGAAGCGCTGCGCTGGTGTCAAAGGGCTGTTCCAGAGTCAGCTCGACAATCTTTTTCTCGCCTAGACTGAGCTGCAAATTCTCCAATGTGTTGTCAAACACTTTGGCGCCGTGGTTGATTATTATCACGTTATCCGCAAGCTGCTTTACGTCCTCCAAATCGTGGGTCGTAAGGATGAAAGTTGTGCCTGTTTTGTTTGCGCTCAAGATGAACTCGCGTATTTTAGCCTTTGCGATAACATCCAGCCCGATTGTAGGTTCGTCAAGAAAGACGATCTTTGGTTTATGGAGCATGGCCATAATAAATTCACACTTCATGCGCTCACCAAGCGACAGCACTCTCGTTGGCTTGTGCATATCTTCCTGAACGCCAAACATTTCGGCTAATTCGTTAAGTCGCGATTTGTATTCCGCCTGCGTTATACCATAAATGGCGCGGTTCATGTTAAAACTGTCAATAGGCGGGATATCCCAAATCAACTGCGAACGCTGTCCGAATACCGCGCCGATTTTACTCACATACCTTTTGCGCTCTTTGCTTGGCGAATATCCCATAACGTCAATTTCTCCGGAAGTTGGATACAACGCGCCGCAAAGCATTTTTATCGTGGTAGACTTGCCAGCTCCGTTAGGGCCAAGAACACCGCAGATCGTACCCTCTTGAACACTAAACGATACATGGTCGACAGCGTTGACAATTACTTTCTCCCGCTTAAAAAAGCTTTGCAAAGCTTCTTTCATTCCGCTTCCGCGTTTGAAAGTAGTATAGGTTTTTACAAGGTTATTTACTTTTATTATATCCATATCAGCCGCCAACTCCTTCGTACATTTTAACCATATAGTGATACAGCCATATCCCGAAAAGCATGAACAATACACACGGGATAACTGAAATCAACATAAACAGATCAAGTCGTCCCAACAGCGCGCTTGCCGGATAAAAACCAATTATGCCTACCGGAATGATGAATGACGCGATTGTTTTTACCGCATGCGGGAATATCGACACCGGGTATTTTCCGAATGACAATATACTGTCTAAAATATCCGGCAGGCGCGAATTTCCAACCCACTTGAACGATGTCGCCGCCATAATCATTTGAAAGCCTGTCATTACCGCGAAGCCTGCCGCGAATAAAAGCAAAAACTGGGCGACAGCGGAAGGCGAGGTTACACCTGTGTGCGCTATTGCAATGCCGAACATTGCGCCGCCTCCTATTAAAAGCCCGAAACTTCCGGTATCAAAATTGGTTGCAATAAGAAAGAACAGCGGATTTACCGGACGCAGCAAGACAACCTCAAAACTGCCTTCGCGTATGTGCTGCATTGTGGACCATAACACATTGCTGAACAGGACGTACGCCAGTCCAAGCGATAAAGTAAAAATTGATTGTATTAACAACACCTCGTAAAAATTCCAACCGGGAAAGCTTGCGCCGGAATTGTAAATCAGTATTGTCGTCAAGGGCAAAAACAAATTAAAACACAGCGTTATAATCATTGAAAGTAAAAAATTAAGCCTGTAGGTTAACGCCCTTGACATTGCTGTAGCTACGCAGGTTTTGTAAATGTGTAAAATCATACGCCTGTCTATAGTCTCCTTAGCAAAAGTATATGCGATTTTAAAAAAAGAAACTGAACATTTTTGATCATTATTCAAAACTCAGAAGTAAAACAACGGAAAAGAACTACATGACTGACTCTTGTATAAGAAGAAAAATTTTCTCTAAGCCCGTTGCCAAAATTTTGTTCCCAGGCAAAAATGTAACCATAGTCATGCGCAAGAGAAGAAGACCAGTAATAATCATCAAAAAAATAGCCCAGGTTATTGGTTTTAAGGTTCTGATAGATCATGTTAAGTTCGTAGGCAGTAGGTACAAGCCAGTCGGAAAAACCGCCCAATTTGCTATTCTTTGCTAACGCCATCGCGTCATCCCAGGAATAAAAGCCAATTTCACCTTTTGCTTCCATGTAATGCCCGTAGAGCGAATAAAACACAGTGCCGCCTCCGGGCCCAGTGTCTCCGATAGCGTAATAACCGCCCGATCCCGGCAGCAATGGAATGAGTTCCTCAACATAGGCCTGTATGGGTGTCAAAAGGCCGGTGAGACTGTCTACTTTTAATTGATCGGTCAACTGTTCGTTACCGTTTGAATCAATCATTTTAATGCCTATTAATATGCCCTCAGCAAGTTTGCTTGTACTGCCAGAAATAATGCAGTTTGCGTTTGGTGCTTTTTCACCGGTACTGTCCTCAATTAGCATAATTCCCCAGACTGCACTCAAATACCGGGCAAACAAACTCGAAACACTATCAGCCTCCGCTTGTGTTAAACCGCCCTGCGGCTCAAAAGGTAAAATAACAACTGTATAGTGTTTTTTAGATTCTGGGTAAGGCGGTGGTACATAGGGTATTTCCGGATTGTCAAAGATGTGCAGCTCGTTGATTTTTCCTACATTTTGCATCTCTCCTTTC
>JGI20171J29575_12612261_pt1 | contig 13119 bp, 14 predicted proteins | sample TergutNc150P4_FD_29575 | JGI IMG/M metagenome (IMG submission 29575)
TTTCAAGTACAGTAATGTCATGTTCATAATAAGGTTGCCCTCCGCCGCCTACACATCCCCTAGGACAAGCCATGATCTCTATCGCATGATAATTCGCTTTATTATCTCTTACATTCTCTAAAAGTTCTCTAGCATTGCCAAGTCCATGTGCTATAGCGATATTATATTTTTCTCCGTTAATTTCAACTTGAGCTTCTCTAATACCTTTAGATCCACGGAGTTCAGTGAACTCAATTTTCTCTAATTTTTCACCAGTTAGCCATGATGCAGCTGTTCTTAATGCTGCTTCTATAACTCCACCAGAAGTTCCAAAGATAACAGCAGCACCGGAGGACATTCCCATGATCTCATCAAAATCTTCATCTGGAAGCATATTGAAGTTTATACCAGCTTCCCTTATCATCCCAGCAAGCTCTCTTGTTGAAATTGCATAATCAACGTATTTATTCTCATTATTTAAAGATAATTCTGGTCTCACAGCTTCATATTTTTTAGCAAGGCAAGGCATTACAGAGACTACGACCATTTTATTTGGATCAATTCCTAATTTTTCAGCAAGATAAGTTTTTGCAACAGCTCCAAGCATTTCGTGAGGTGATTTGCATGTAGAAGGAACATCTAAAAGCTCTGGAAATTGATGCTCAATGAATTTTACCCAAGCAGGGCAACAACTTGTTAAAATAGGTAGGCGACCATTGCCTTTTATCCTCTCAATCAATTCATTTGCTTCTTCCATTATAGTTAAATCAGCAGCGAAATCTGTGTCGTATACTTTGTTAAATCCCATTCTTCTTAAGCTAGCAACCATTTGACCTTTTACATTTGTACCTGCAGGTAAATGAAATTCTTCACCAAGAGCAACTCTCACAGCTGGAGCAGTTTGCACTATGACAAATTTATCAGGATCATTAAGTGCTGCCCATACCTCAGCTGTGTTATCCACTTGTGTTAAAGCACCGGTTGGACAAACAGATACGCATTGACCGCAGAAGGTGCAAACAGTATCTATCATAGGACTATCAAATGCAGTACCAATTACAGTATCGAAACCTCTATGCACTGCGGAATAAACGCCTACAGTTTGAACCTCATTGCACATGGTTTCACATCTTCTACAGAGTATGCATTTTTCAGGATTTCTTATCAAAGAAAAACTTGAAGTATCTTTTTCATATTCGGACTTGTAACCATTATATTTAACTTCTCTTATTCCAAGCTCTGCTGCAAGTGATTGAAGCTCACAGTTTTGATTTCTTTCACATATCAAACAATCCTTTGGATGGTTTGATAATAAAAGTTCCACAACAGTACGTCTCGATTTTATTGCTCTTAACGTATTTGTATGCACCACCATGCCGGGAGCTACTTCTGTTGAACAAGATGGCATGAGATTTTTTCTTCCTTCGATTTCTACCATACAAACTCTACAGGTTGCAACTTTATTGACCATTTTTATATCATGCATGTCAAGGTGGCATAAGGTAGGTATGTGAACTCCAATTTGTTTTGCTGCATTAAGAATGGTAGTACCTTCTTCTACAGAAAGATTTATATTATTAATCGTTAAATTTACCATTTTAAACCTCCTTAACCTTTAACTATTGCGTGTACAGGGCATTTATCATAACACGTACCACATTTGATACATTTTTCTTTGTCTATATGATGAACTTGCTTTGGACTACCTGAAATGCAGGAAACTGGACAGTTTCTAGCACATAAAGTACAACCTATGCACTTTTCAGGTATGATCTTGTATTTTAAAAGATCAGTGCATTTTCCAGCTGGGCAAGTTTTATCTATGATGTGAGCTTTATATTCATCATAAAAGTAATTTATAGTTGACAAGACAGGATTTGGGGCGGTTTGACCTAGTGCGCAGAGGGAACAATCCTTTATGACATTACCTAATTCTTTTAATTCATCTAGATCATCCATGGTGCCAGAACCTTTTGTTATTCTCTCTAAGATCTCATGAAGCCTTCTATTTCCAATTCTACAAGGTGTGCATTTACCACAAGATTCATCCACTGTAAATTCTAGGTAGTATTTAGCAATATTAACCATGCAATCATCTTCATCCATGACGATCATTCCACCAGAACCCATCATAGAGCCAGCAGCTTCGAGGGATTCATAATCAATGGTTAAATCCATCAATTCAGCAGGGATGCATCCACCTGATGGTCCTCCAGTCTGAACAGCTTTAAACTTTTTATTATTTCTGATTCCACCGCCGATATTGTAGATTATTTCCTTCAGAGTTATACCCATAGGTACCTCAACAAGTCCTACATTTTGTATCTTTCCTGCAAGGGCAAATACCTTTGTTCCTTTGCTTTTTTCGGTACCAATGGCATTAAACCAGTCTGCGCCTTTTAAGATTATCTGACATACATTTGCATATGTCTCAACATTGTTTATATTGGTAGGTTTATCCCAAAGTCCTTTGGCAGCAGGGAAAGGAGGCTTATTTCTTGGTTCACCACGTCCTCCTTGAACAGAATTCATGAGAGAGGTCTCTTCACCACATACAAATGCTCCAGCTCCAAGGCTTAATTTTATGTGAAAACTAAAATCTGAGCCTAAAATGTTATCACCTAAAAGTCCAAGCTCTTCAGATTGAGCTATGGCTTTTTTAAGTTTTTCAACTGCGAGAGGATATTCTGCTCTGATATATATTACACCCTCATCAGCACCAATAGCATAACCTGCGATGCTCATAGCTTCAAGCACACTATGGGGATCTCCCTCTAAGATTGATCTATCCATAAATGCGCCAGGATCACCTTCATCAGCATTGCATATTATATATTTTTTATCTCCAGGAGATGCTTTAGCGATTTCCCATTTTAAACCTGTTGGAAAGCCAGCACCACCTCTACCGCGAAGACCGCTTTTCTTTATTTCATTTATGACATCATCTTGTGACATGGAAGACAAAACCTTAGCTAAAGCTTCATAGCCATCTACAGCTATGTAATCTTCAATCTTCTCAGGATCGATTATTCCACAATTTTTCAAAGCAATTCTAACCTGGCTTTTGTAAAAGGGAATGTGCCTATGTTCTGGCGTAGCTTCATGTTTGTTTGGATCTTCAAATAACAATCTCTCAACAATTCTTCCCTTAACGACGTGTTCATTTATAATATCTTTTGCGTCTTCATGTTTAACTCCTACATAAAAAACGTTGTCTGGATATACTTTGACGATTGGACCTTGTTCACAAAAACCAAAACATCCTGTTTTAACTACTTGAATTTCTTCACTCATATTGAGATTTGAGATTTCTTCTTTAAATTTTGCTATTAAATCTTCACTATTTGATGATATGCATCCTGTTCCTCCGCAAACTAAAAGATGCATTCTAAATTTACTCATTTTTTGGAATCTCCTTTCCAATTATTGCATCATCTAAGAGAATTCCTTGTAATATATGCTTATCGATGATTTCTTTGGCCATTTCGACTGTAACATTGCCATAACGTATGGACTCTTTTCCAGGTTCTTTCACTTCCACCAAAGGTTCAGCGTAACAAAGTCCAATACAGCCAGTAGATACAATAGCTACATTTTCTATATTTTTGGCTCGGATTTCTTCTAGTAGAGCATTCATAACAGGTCTTGCACCTGCTGCAATACCACATGTTGCCATGCCAACAGAAATTATGGTTCTATTAGGATTTTCTCCAGTAACTCTCAAATCAGTACTTGCTTTTACTTTGTCTCTAATGGCCTTCAATTCATCTAAAGATTTTATTTTATTCATCTATGCATCCTCCTTGTCTTTATATTCAGCTATGATATTTTTTACATCTTCAGGCTTAACTCTTCCATAAACCCTTCCATTAACAGAAACGACTGGAGCAAGTCCGCAAGCACCCACACAGCGCAGGGCATCTAGAGAGAATAATCCATCTTCTGTGTTTTTTCCAACTTCTACATTTAATTCTTTTTTAAATTCATCAAGGATACCTTGAGCTCCTCTTACAAAGCAAGCAGTACCCATACAAACATTTATCTTATAGGTACCTTTTAGTGTTGTATTGAAGAAGGAATAAAAAGTTACAACACCATACACCTTAGAAACTGGAACATGAAGTTTTTCTGAAACATGTGCCATGACCTCTTTAGAAAGATATCCATATATATCTTGCGCTTTGTGAAGCACAACAATGAGTGAGCCATTTAAATGCTCTAAACCCTCAATGAATTCATCTAATTCTGAAAAGTCTATAGTAGTATTGCATTTAACTTCAGACATTAATACACCTCCAAAAAAATTATATCTTAAAAGTTTAGTATTTAGAAAATTATTATTCGAAATGCGGCATGTTTTAAATTACTTCACAAAAAAGATATGGAGCTAAATTCGAACTAGAGTAAAGCTTCACTCTGACTCAAAAAAAGTAGACCATATGATTAATAATATTTTAACAAATCAAAATTAATAAAACAACCAAGTTTTAAAAACAGCAAAAAATTCTCTGAAATATACAAATGCTTCAATGCCCTTCCAAACTGGAGAAGTATATCCACTTACCTTTAGGTCTAGTTTATTACAAATATATAGTGTCCTATACATGTGAGAGTTACTCGTTACGATTGTGATGCGGGGGCTGTCCATATTAAATTCATCAATAATTTCACTTGAATACATGATATTTTCAAAAGTATTTGTCGCTTTTTCTTCTTTTATTATATTATCTGGATTTACGCCCATTGATACTAAATATCTTTTCATGGCTTCTGCTTCTGTTATTTCTTCTCCTGGACCTTCACCACCGGATAAAATAATCTTTGCTTCTGGATTTGCATTTATGAGTATAATTGAGGCTTCCAATCTTTTTAAAAGAGCATGCGAAGGTGTCTTACCATTTAGTGCTGCACCAAGAACAATGATGAAATCTGATTTATTCATTTCTTTTAGGTTGCTTTTAGTTAATATTCTATATTCTGTGAAGATAAAAAGAAAAATAAAACAAATACAAGCTATATTTAAGAGTATATTCAGTATGCGCATAAAATGGATTTTCTTATTTTGTTTAAAAAATATCTTCAGTGAAATTATAGTCAATAGCAAAGAAATTCCTGTAATAATTATCGTTACGTTTGAGTTTGGAAGTTTGATTACGAGTGAAGAGAAAAATATCAACATGAAAACCAAGGAAATAATAAATAATGGGATACGAATGATTTTGTTCACAAGTTTACCTCTCCAATTTTTGATTAACTTAATTATATCATGAATAATTATAAAAAAACAAAATAAAAAATTACCGAAAAAGACGGTAATTTTTAATTGAATTTATGATTCCGGATTGACATTAGAAGTGCAAGCTGGACATCTTGTCGCTTTAACACTTATATCAGTCATGCAATATGGACATTTGTGAGTGGCAGGTTCTTCTTCTATTTGCGACTTTTTGGTTACAGACATTATCTTATTTACAAATTTCACTAGCATAAATACGACAAACGCCATGATTATAAAATTTATTATGCTCGTAATGAAAGCACCATACAAGATATCTACATTGAAAACGCTTATTTTTAGTTCATTAAAATTTCCGCCTGTAAACAAACCAATTATTGGAGAGAGTATGTTATCTGTGAGCGAAGTTACTATGTTTTGGAATGCAGCACCGATTATAATACCAACTGCTAGATTTAATACATTGCCTTTTAATATAAATTCTTTGAATTCGTTTAATAATTTTTTCATATTAATAATCCTTTTTGATAAATTTATTTCTCATTGCTCAATTAATATAAAATGATATCTCGCTACTCATAAATTTCCTTCTTTCCAATTAAATCTAGTTTTAGCTTAATTATAGCATAAATAATTGAAAAAAAAACTTTACTTTGAAAAAATAAATAATCAGCATTACACTTTATTTACATCACTTTAATCGAAACTTCTGATTGACCAAAAGAATATAATAAATAATTATAAAAAAGTTTTATATTGAGAAAATAATCAATTTGCAATATAATTTTAACGATATTTAAATTCTAATAATTTTAGGGAGTGATAATTATGTTAGCAAATACTAAAAATGCCAAGAGAATTTTAGTAAAATTATTAGGAGAATTATGTGGAAAAGTTAAAAATAATAACAAACAACAAGAATTGGATAGAATCCATTGCAATTAAACAGTTAGAGAGTGTTTCAAATTACAAAGGAGTAATCAGAGCAATAGGACTTCCAGATCTTCATCCAGGAAAAACCCCTGTTGGTATTGCGGTGATTACTGAGGAATACATTTATCCTAATTTAATAGGGAAATTGGTTATGAGGCTGAGAGTGAAACAGCTAAAAAATATATAAAATACCATGATAATGCGCTTTTGTGGGCAAAAATAAATAGAGAAGCCGTAGCAGATAAGCTCATCTCATGGCTTGGTTTCGAAAGTTATCCTGAAAAGATAATAGATTGTAGTCATAATTATCTTGAGAAGCTTGATAATAAGTTTATCCACAGAAAAGGTGCAACAACTTCAATGGAAGGTATGGTAGTTATTCCAGGCTCAAGAGGTACCTTGACTTATATCGTAAAACCAATAGGAGATGGAGTAGAATCTGCTCATTCAATTTCTCATGGAGCAGGAAGAAAATGGGCTAGAAGTCTTTGTAAAAGTCGCATAAAGGATAAATATAACAGGGATTCAATCAGGCATACTTCTTTAAAGATTAGAATATATCATAAGCGCAAAAATTGGTTTATCGATATTTCTAAAATAGATAAGGAGAATACTCACCATATTGATGAGGTAAATAAGAGTCACATTAGATTTGAGACTTTTAGATGTGGTGGAAAAGGCGGACAAAACGTCAACAAAGTTGAGACAGGGGTTAAAGTTATCCATATACCAACAGGACTTTCAGTTACTTCTACAACTGGAAGGACTCAAGCTATGAATAAAAAGCTTGCAATCGATAGGCTTATTGAGGTTTTAGTAAAGAAAAATAAGCAGTATGATGAATTATTAAAAGAGATGAAATGGCTTGAGCATGAAAAGATCAAAAGAGGGGATGCTTTTGCTGTTTATGTGGGGATGGATTTTAAGAAGATTTCAAAAAATACATATAGGGAAGCGCGTTACCCATAGGCTATGTTTAGGAAACGAGTGCGGGTTCGAGTCCCGCCAGGGCGAGTTTTTAATAGAAAATTTAGTTAAGAGAAGACGCATTTTGGAGTGGTACTTTTCCGATGTAAGCACTACCACCTTCCACAACAGAACTTGGATTACTCCCATTGTTTCAGTTGCTATTGCTTCTCCTCTTTCTTTTTCTGTCTATTTAGTTTCCCAAAAAATAAAGTTCTATAATAAAATAATTGCGTGAATTAGATAAAAAATCCTCAATCATATTTACCCATATTCACCATCATTCCAGTAGAAACGCATTAAAGCTTGCTTTCCCATATCCCCTGTATATAAAGTACAATGCATGAACACCATCGGGGATAGCGACGTCTGACGAAAATTCTGTCCATATATTGGTTTTTTGCACCTGGATATTTCCAAGGCACTCACCATCAGGGGATGTTCTCACTTCAAAAACTCCACTGCAATACCCGCGTGTCCATATCGTAATGCGTTTTACACCCAAACAAATAAAATATTTAAACCCGATAACGACGGAATCAGTAATATCTGCAATATAGCCCTGCTCCGTATTCTCATCTCCGCCATATTGCGTGATTTTGGAAAATAACTCAGGCTGCTCAAACTCGCAAAACAGATTGCACGCGATATACGCCGGATATTCTCCTCGTCCAACAAGTGGTCCACAGTTGCCGCCCTGAGATGTCATTTCAACCTGTTGGATTGATCCGTCACTGAATATGTCAATCCGCTCCATACAGCCCTGTCGAGAGAACCACGTCCCGTTTGTCATGCGGTGGTAAAAAATATACCATATACCATTTATTTGAGCGATGCTACCATGATTGTTACCAGCTAGGTATGCGTGTTTATCAGCTTGTTTATACGAATCGATATGCAAATCACAATTACTGATGATGACGCCGCCGTATGTGAAATCTTTTGTCGGGTATCTGCTGGTAGCGTAACATAATTCGTTCATAGCGACAGAGGAATAAATAAAATAATACATGTCTCCATGTTTGCGAATGGATGATGCCTCAAAAAACTCATGTCCTTCAAAGCTGCTGCCTTTCCCATAAAAGCTTCCTGGCACTATGAATATAGGCGCATCCCTTACTGTTAGCATGTCTGGCTCAAGTACAGTAACCATTGCACCCGTCCTAGAAGCATCTTTATGTCCGCAAAACCCCGTATAGAGATATGTAACATTCCCTTCCGTAAGTACACCCGGATCAAATTGTGGTTCATCACCCTCGCGCTCACCCAGAAGAGTCCCATCCGGATAATGAACATACCCGTAGAATTGATACTGCCCAGCTGGAGTATCACACACCGCCACAGATACTATAGATATTTTATCCAGCACATAATACAGATAATACCGTCCATCTGATCCAATCGTCACATCCGGCGCATAAAGACACATATGACCATCCTTGTTCAGAGGATCGTTGGTTTTTGGATAAATGACTCCCTCATACCGCCAGTCGCTTAAATCATTAGCAGGAGTCGACCAACACACATAGTCATTCAGACAAAAAACCCATCCGGCAGCTTTGTCATGCGAACCGTATATGTAGACTCTATCATCAAGGACATAAGGCTCACCATCAGGGATGTATTCCCACGAAGGAAGATAAGGATTAAAGCATTGCTTATTCATCATGTTCAATCACTCCTATTGATCAAATTTTCCTCATTATCATCCACAATATTATACATCCAAACATACACATCCTCAAGTTTAAAAGAAATGAATTTTCGCTCAGGTGTAGATAATAATTTATCTTTTTAAAAACACATATTATGTGTTATTTTCTAAATATAAGTTTAATTTTTCTATAAAATCCACATCATATTTATTTTACTTAAATATTAGTTAATATTATTACAATTTTATAACATAATCATCTAAAGATACTTGTCCCAATATTTTTTATACTATACAGGCTTATTTTTTTAATGTAAAATGAAATAAAAATTGTTAATTTAACTGGGGAGGAACCCATGCAAAATAAAAGAAGAAGAATGCAAAATAAAAAAGGTAGATCTTTCATGATTGCAATAATGATTATTCTTTTTTTAGCTTTATTCTCATTAATAGGGGTGCTATTGCATTACTTGAATATTTTAGGCAACAGAGATTCAAAGCCTCCAGAAATTGAAAAATTGATAGTATCAAGTGACGTATACAATCATTATAAGAGGCTCATCACTTATTCAAATATTAAATATAATACGGATATAGATTTTATGGAAGTCTTAGCATTTGACTTGGTTAAAAAAGAGAATAATCTAAATAATGATCTGGATTCTATTTTAAAAAGTTATGATCTATTTACTGAAGATGAACAAATAACCATAGATTTTCAAGATGTAATAAATGAAGTTGCAGATTTTAATTCTAAGAATGATTCTGCTGTTGATTGGAAGGATGTTGTTTCTGCCTTAACCATTTCTATTAGACATTTATCAGACTTCTCAAATGTTGATCAGGCTGAAGTCGACGCTTTATGTTCAAACTTAATATATGAAGATGGTACCACTTTAAATTTAGAACAATATCTTCAAATAAGCAATAAAACAATAAACTATGTCGATATAAACTTCAGAGACAAAGAACAAATATCAGAAAGTATAGTTCTAAATGCAAAGAAAACCAAAACACTAGATGAAGTTAAGAGTGAGCAATCCTTCACCGATGAAGATGATGAACTTTTAAAAACAAATTTAGAAAAAATAAGAGCTCTAAACTATACATCTAATGGGAATTTAGATTTTATAGCCCAAATCTACCATAGTGCAAAATCAAATGAGAAAGATTTTAAGATATTTACTTCTCTAACATTAGCTCAGGCTATATTAGAAAGCGATTGGGGCAGCTCCAAACTATATACTGAAGGGAAAAATATATTTGGAATAAAAGCTTATGGTGATTGGAACGGCGAGACAATAATGATGAAAACACAAGAATACGATCCTGATCAAAATATGAACATAACAATTGAGGATTACTTTAGAAAATATGATGATTATGATGGAAGCATAATAGATCATAGTTTATTCTTAGTTTCAAATATAAGATACACAGAAAGTGGTGTATTCGAAGCAAAAAATTACAAAGAACAAGCAAAGGCCGTTAAAAAAGCTGGTTATGCTACTGCTCCTAATTATGATACTACTCTAATAGATCTAATTGAGCAAAATGAATTGTTCTTATTTGATGATTAAAGGGAGCACAAAAACTCCCTTTTAAATTTCAGGCATAAAAAACCTAAACTGTCTTCTTGATTCAAATATAGTATTTTGCATACCAAAATATGAGTACCCTTTATCGACATTGCCTTTTTTTAGCATTGACTCCATGATGCCAAAGAATCCAGATAAGAGTATTATTAATCCACTATAATAGTTCTTAAAAATGCAAATCAACACAAGGGCTATGAAGACTAAGCATGCACCAGAAATAAGTTTAAATCTTTTATAATTACATACTAAAAAAATAGCACAACCTAAAGTGAATAAATTTAACAGTATTAAACTAAAACTGCGATATAGATGAAAACTACTGATATCTAAAATTCTAAATATATCTATTATACAATTAATAAATGAAAACGAAACACCGACAATTCCAACAGTAATAGCTACATTAAAGTTGTAAGGTCTTCTTCTCTCAATACTAAGCTTCATTAACTAACCTCCATTGATTGATGAAAATTTTCTCAAGTACACTTCAATCTTATTTTTTAAAGTCAAATCGATATTAGAATTATACCATCTAGTTAGACTCTTATGAATCTCTTTATCATCAGGAACTATCTTGCTATAAAATAAAGCTGCCCTTATATTGTTCATCTCACCAACACTTTCATTGAAGCAGAAATTGATTTCATCTGTATCATCGCCAAAAATATTTCTCGTGACAATACCCTCTAAATTTGGTCTATCTCTAAAATTTTTATTCAAGGCATATTCCTTTAGAAAATGCACATAAGGATCAATAGCAGACTTATCGTATTTATAGATATTTTCTAAAACATACAGAGCATCAGCATACTCCTCACAATCATCGTTATAAAGCCAAAAATATCTATCAAAAATATCCAATATAGCTGGAGAATCCTTAATAAAAGTGAGAAAATAAAAAGTTGGAATTATGACTTCATATCTTAAATCATCTATATTCTCGCTAATGAATGCAATGATATCATCCTTATCTATAGAAGCTTGAGCAAATCTACATAATGTCTTTATAGCTTTTATGCTTATGATGATATTAGAGTCTAAAATCATTTCCTTCAAATATGGTATGGAATCTGCTTCAAAATTATATAATATCTCAAAAATAGAATCATGAATCACAGAAATGTACTCTCTATCCTCCACGAACCTAGATCTAAAATCACTGGCTTTTTCCATAGGATTCGCTAAATAATTGATTAAATTAGGCATATTTTCTTTTCTTATGATTTTAGCTGCAAGAGAAGCTCTTTCCATAAATTCATATTCATTACTGATTAATAAGCCTACTTCAAAAATTTCTTTTTGAATCTTTTCCTCTAAAGTTAGGCTCTTTATTCTCTCAGCAAATGATCTACTTCTTTCTAATCCCATTTTTTTACCTCTCAAATGTAATCATTAATATCTAAAGTATAACATTAAAATTGATAAATTCAATATTTCGCGATGAATTTATATACTTTTTATGATCTCTTTTACTTTTGCTAAAAATTATTATTTAAAATTTAGCTATGTCATCAATTGAGGTGAAATATGGAGAGTTATATCGTACTAAAAGAAATAAACAAGATCTATGGAAAGAGAAAAAATGTCACAAAAGCTTTAAAGAACATAAATTTAAGGATAAACAAAAAAGAATTTCTAGCCATTATAGGACCTTCAGGTTCTGGGAAAACCTCTCTTTTAAACATCATTAGCTTACTTCACAAACCAACCAGTGGTGAAATATATTTTAAAAGTAAAAATGTCACAAAGCTTGGAAATAATGCATGTTGTAGGCTAAGGAATCAGAACATAGGATACCTATTTCATAGAGATTTTTTATTAGATGAATATACGCCAGTTGAAAATACATTAATACCTACAGAATATGAGAGAACAGTTAATGATAAAAATTTCTTCATCAATTTTTCTGACAGATTATTTTCTAGATTCGGTATACATGATAAAAAAGATAGAGACATTAAAGAATTGTCAGGAGGCGAAAGACAAAGAGTAGCAATCTCAAGAGCATTAATCAATAGAGCAGAAATAATCATAGCTGATGAACCAACATCAGCACTTGATTCTGAAAACTCTAATAAAATAATGAATTACCTCATCGAGTTAAACAAAGAAGGTAAAACCATCATTATTGCAACTCACAATAGAGATCTTGCGGTAAAATGCAATAGAATTGTTTATTTGAAAGATGGAGAAATTCAATGGGATAAAAGCAAAACTATTTTATAAAAAAACTCCATGAATCGTGGAGTTTTCTCTTTAGAAAATTTATAATTGATTAAAGTGGTCTAAATATATTTTGCGTCTAAAGTATCTCCTTCTGCTATTTGCTGCTCTGCAACCATTAATTTACGGTATACGTCAAGTAAAACAAATTCTTTCTCATACAATTCTATACTCATAATTACCATATCACCATATCCATTTTTAGTTATGAATATTGGTTCATTGGATTTATGACACATATCAGAAATCTCATTTGTATCACGCAAGATTGTAATTGGCATAATTTTAGGCATATATAATCTCCTTACATTATTATGTTGTAATTATAACATAATAATATTATATAATCAAATCATGATTTAAGTGAAATTTTCTGTAAATGAAAAAAATGCTATATTTCCTATTAAAATAATTAACCAATATAACTGCATTTTATTTTAGTGATGGCTCATATAGTATAGTATAAAAATATTATAGGAGAAGAATAATTATGAAGCGTGTTAAATTAGAAAGGGAAGAATTGGGAATAG
>JGI20171J29575_12612260_pt1 | contig 13116 bp, 6 predicted proteins | sample TergutNc150P4_FD_29575 | JGI IMG/M metagenome (IMG submission 29575)
AAAAATCGTATGAACTGAAAAACCTGGAGAAGAAAGCGATCATTGAACAAAGGAATGAGCAGGATCGTTTAAACGAGTCGCAGAGGAATTCTAGCAAAATCGCCGATCAGATCACCAAGACACTGACGACGATGGTAACGATCTACGCCACAAAATGGCTCAGGGACTTCTGGCGGGATTCAATACAATACGCGCAGGAATATTATGACCTGCTCAATGAGATCCGGATTGTCACCGGGATGTATGAGCGCGAAGCGAACGCGCTTGGCCAGAACTATATGCGGATGGCCGAGCAGATGAAAACCACGTCTACCGAGGTCGTGAAAGCCGCCGTTGAATTTGCCCGGCAAGGCTTGCCGCAGGAAGAAGTCGAGAAGAGGATGCGGGCCACCATTCAGTATGGCAAAATCTCCTCCCTCGCTTTTACGCAAAGCGCGGAGCTTGTCACGGCGGCGGTAAACACCATGGGCATAGACGCGCAAAGGGTCGTGGATATCTGGGCGGTATTGGGCGATATGAGCGCCAGCGGCGCGGACGAGATCGGCAAGGCTATGCAAAGGTCGTCCGCCTCGGCTGTGGAGTTTGGATACACCATGGAAACCCTTGGATCTCAAATCGCTGCGATCAGCGAAAAAACGAGGCTCGCCCCAGAAGTCATAGGCACTTCGATCAATAGCATTATGTCAAGGCTGCATTCGATAAAGGCGACTGGATTTTCAGAGGATGACCCGACGAGCTTCAACGATATTGCCAAAGCCCTTGCGACCATCAATGTTCAGATCATGGATCAATATGAAAACTGGAGGCCCATGCCGGATATCCTGGACGACGTGGCGGCGGCATGGGGCGGGTAGACCGGCAAGCAGCGCGCGTATATCGCGACGACCATGGCCGGGGCGAGGCAGCAGAACACTTTTCTCGCCTTGATGAATGACATGGCGAAGGGAGCGGAGAATGGGAGCCGATACTATGAGCTGCTTGCGCTGTCTATGGATTCAGCCGGTGCCGCGCAGGAAAAGTACGCTATCTATATGGAATCCGTAACCGCCGCGCAGGACGACTACAAAAACTCGCTTGAAAATCTGTATTCTATGGTCATGAACGCGGATATGCTCAAGGGGTTTTATAACAGCGCGACTGATATTATTGACGTTTTTGCCAAGGGGATTGAGGTAACGGACGGGTGGACGCTGAAAATACCGGCGCTTGTTCTTGGCTTCATTGCGCTGACAGGCGCTGTGATGGGTACCGTGAAGGCTGTTAGGCTGCTGTCCGTTGGGTCAATGACGCTTGGCGGGTTCGGCGCTATTGCCGCCGGTGTCGGCATTGTCGCGACCTTAGCTACTACGATCAGCGGAGCTATTGCCACGGCGAATCAGACTCGGCCATTCAAGGAGATTGCCGATGAGATGGCCGCCCTGGAACGCAATTTTGTAGCGAATCAGAATCGCGTGAAGGAATTGCGGGATGAATATATATCGCTGACTTCCACATCGAATCTTACCGCAGAACAGCAGGAGAGGCTAAAGGTCGTCTATGGAGAAATATCGAAGCTCTCCCCCACGCTGCGGGCAACGATACGAGGCGCGACGGGCGACTTTGACGAGCAGAAGACCGTTGTCGGGACGTTGAACAAGGAGATAGAGAGACTTCAGAGAAACTATGATAATGATCTGCGTATTGGGGCATTGGATTTATTTAAGTCTGGCATTAAGGAAATAGACAATGCGCAGAAATTAATGGATATCATAGAACGATACTTTGAACATCTTGAAAAGTATCCACAATTATTGGATAGGTCAATATCATCTTTTGACGCAATTAGCGAATTATCTCTAGATCAACAAAATGAAATTTTTGACATAATGGACGAGATAGCTAGTGTGCTCAATATCTCCAGGCCGTTTGATCGTAAAGGTTCACTCAATAATAAGATCACAGAATTTATGGACGAGGTGAATTTGGTGATTGATGCTAAATTTACTCAGCTTAACGACAATATTATTGAGAAAACTTCTGAACTAAACAAAACGTTGATGGCTTTTTCGAGAGGCGAAGGGTATTACGCGCTTAGTTCATCGGTTCAATCCTCTATACAACGCATGGCTCAAGCGTATGTTGACAGCTTTGATCTTACGCAGCTTGATTCCTCTGGGTTTATTAGAATTACCGATGGTCTGAAGGGGATGTTTGCTAAGGCAATGGAGAACGCTGATCTCGCTAAAACGACTTTTGAAGGGTTGTTTTCGATGGGTACACAATTTGCAAAGAATCTTCCAGATTCAGAACCAATCCGTACCGGCATAGAGAATTGGATCGGAGAGGCGATCTCGTCGATTGATTTAACCGGCGATGTGGAAGAGCAGGGCAAGAAGCTTGAGGCGGCGTTTAAACAACTCTTTGAAAACGATGAATTCATGGAAAAAATAAAGGAAGTTAATGAGCTTTTGAAAATCGATACCGCGTTATTCACCGAGGAGCAACTTAAAAAATGGCGAGATCAGGTTAAAGAAGCAATAAGTATCCTCAATGAACTTGTCCCATCTGACATGGGTGAAATCAAGATTCCGTTTCCCACTCAACAAGAGGAACCACCCGGAACGGACAACATGTACAAAAAGTATTATGATGCGGCGAAAAAAATCATCTCGGCCATGGAAGCGGGCAAGGCTGCGGTCAATGGATTCAGGGATCAAATATATCAGTTGCAAGCGGCCCTTGGTAACGGTTCTCTTCTGGAGCTATGGGCCTCTATGACGGACGACATGCGCAGCGGGATGGAAAAGGCATACCCTGAACTGGCCCAGATCATCGTTGCCTTTGAGGACGGTGAAATGAGCGCCGCAGAGATGGCGGAGGCTGTCCGCATACTGGCGGAGATGCTGGGAAAAGCCAACGAAACCGCCAAGCAGGCGGATTTCAGCAGATACAAGGATGCCAGTGGTACGATATCCAGCATCAATGACGCGCTGGAAAAGCTGGGCGACAAAAAGAAATCCAAAGACTTCGGCATCGGCGATCTGGACAGCCTGATTGACCAGTACCCGCAGCTGCTTCTGATGATGCAGGATCAGGCGGCGCTTGAGGAATATCTGATTGAGCTCAAAGGCGAGCAGGCGAAGACGCAAGCGGAAGCGTACAACAGCATGCTCATGAACAGCGAATCGTTTTTCAGCTATCTGAAAGCGACCAATCACGAGTTGTACCAATTGCTTTCTGATCTTTACGGGCAGGACGCGGCCAATTTTCAGTCTTTGGCGAACGCAAAGGCAAAAATTGAAGAGTTCCTCATATCACAGCTTGGCGCGGCGTGGAGGCAGCATTTCAGCGACATGGCTTCCGCGATGGCCGCGATCGCTTCCGCCGCAAAGGGAAAAATAGCGGATATTCAGGCCGAAAGACAAGCGCTGCGTGACACCACAAGGACAAGCACTTCGCAGGCTGGCATGGGCGACTACATGCGGCAACTTGCGGAACGGGAGGCCGAAGCAAATGCAACTTATGAGCAATTAGAAGCTTATATGGAAATTGCGAACGCGTTTGACAACATCTCCGTAGCGCTTGGCAACGTCGATTTCTCTGCCCCCAAGATCTCCGCTGGCGGAGGCGGTGGCGGCGGGTCAAACAGGGAGCTTGAAAAAACGGTTGACCTGCTGCAGCAGATGCTTGACCTCATGAACCAGCTTGACGCGATCCGTGACTTTGATCGCGAGATGAACAAGCTGAACCAAACTTACTACAAAAACAGGGGCGAAATCAGCAACTACATCGAAGCGATGAGGGACGAGCTTACCCTGATTGAGCGGGACACTGCCGTCGTGCGGGAGAACGTGCGCGTCCTTGAGGAGCAGATGAACGCCAAGAAGGCGGAAATCGCCGGGACGAAATACGGCACAGAGGAATACGACAAGGCGAACGAGGCGCTTGACAAGCTGCAAAAGCAGCACATGCAATATTCGAAGCAGCTATTGCAGAACAAGATAGACGTTGACGCCCTGAACGAAGCGATCAAGGAACAGGAACGCGCCATGCGCCAGCTTCAGATCGATATCCGCAATATCATCGAGAAGGCGATCCGCGACCGGGAAGCGTTATATGAATCCATGCTCAAGGCGGAAATCAGCATGGAAAACGAGATCCTTTCCCTGTTGACAAAGCGATATGAAAAAGAGCGCGACATGATCCTCGAAAACATCAACGAGCGCATTAAAGCCCTCAAGGCCGAGAAGCAAGCCATTGACGACAATCTGCGCAAGCGCAAAGAGGAACAGGACTGGGCGGACAAGGAAGCAAAACTGCGCTCTATGGAGGCGCAGCTTTCCCGCGTCATGGCAGACCCGACACGCGCGCGCGAGGCCGAGGAGCTTCGCGCGCAGATTGCCTCGCTGCGCAACGAGATGGCGTGGGACACCGCCGAGCAAGAGGCAAAGGCCCAGAAGAATTCTATTGACCAGCAAATCACGAGCCTGGAGGGGTATGCCGAGTACGTTAAAAAACTCTATGACGATCTATTCAAACACCCCGAGAAATTGATCGCGGAGATGCGGCAGATTATTCAGCAGACGGACGATCAAATCATTGCCTGGCTCAAGAAGAGCAGCGATGATTACGCGGCGTCTTCCGCCAGGACACAGGAATCCATGGTGCGGAACTGGCAGAGCACGCTGTACGACATGCGCGGGCACATTGAAACGTACTGGGATGAGGTGGAATCCATCATCGTCCAAGGGGACGCGGCCATTATCGAGTTCTTGAAGGCACACTCCGCCGACTACCGGGCTGCCGGGGCGCTGCAGGCGGAAGCTTATGTGGACGAGTGGCAGAGGAAGCTCGACGCCCTGCGGGCTGCGGCAAGGCAGACGTATGAGGCAATACAGAGCTACAGCTATACGCCTACGCAGACGGGAACCAACACGGGCAGCGGAAGCGGCGGAAACGGATCTGGCGGCGGAGGAGGCGGCGGTACATCCGCCCCACGTTTCGTGAAGTCTGGCACAGGTTACGCGGAAGCGTACAAATCTACCGCGACGACATTCACCCATGACGGGGATGTCTTCGTCAAGGATCCTAAATCGGATTATTGGTACCGGCAAACAGACGCCAAGTCAATTGACGGCGGCAGGACTTATTATTGGGCTACGGGGTCAGACCGCTATATAAAAAAGTACGCAATGGGCGGCTTGATTGACTATACGGGCCCCGCTATGGTTCACGGCAGCAAGATCAATCCGGAAGCTGTATTAAACCCCGCTCAGACAAAGACATTCCAGAGCTTTGTAAAGGCGATGGAGAAAATGGTTTCCGTAAACGTCGGCGGGATTATCGGTTCTATCCCCCAGCCCAAGGCAAGGGACGCGGGCGCTATGTCGTTTGGCGATATTATTGTGCGCGTAGACAAGCTTGAAAACAACGACGACGCCAAGAGGATCGCGCAGATGGTGAAGCGGGAGATCGCGGCTGAGATGCGGCGCGGGAGAGCCGTTGGCGGGATTTTCTTCGGGAGAGGGTAACTGGAACAAGAGGTGAAAGGAAGGATCATATGGTACGGACAGATAATTATGGGGGTTTTACCTACAATGGCATCCACTGCGGCAAGTTTGGCGTATGGTACGTTCCCGACGCTTCACATTTGGGGAGACGGCCTGGGGAGTTTGAGGTGTTCTCCGCCCAAACGCCAGGTCGCGGCGGCGGGTATTATTACGGAAGCAGGTATGCCCCCCGCGTGTTTGAGCTTCAGTGCGTCGCGGAGGAAATGACGCGCGGGGCCTGGAGCAGGCTGCTCAAATGGTTTGACAAGGATCAATTCGGGGAACTTATTTTTGACGATTATCCGTGGATGATCTGGAGGGCGCGCCCGACCGCGATGATCGAGCCGGAAACATACGTGCCGGCCGATATGCCTTTCTCCTTTGAGACGTTCGCGAACACGCGCACATTCACCGTGACGCTTACCGCGTTTACCCCGTTCGCGAGAGCGCCCGGCATGGCGCTGGAGGATTATCATACGATCCTGCCATCCATGAGGAATCTTCTGCTGGAGGAAACGGGATTTATCGCCTCCGCGCGGATGCCCGTCCTAAACTACGCGGGCTTCACCTCACGGGCGGATCCTATTCTGCTGTATAACCCAGGAGACACAAGAGCGCCGCTGAAGATTAAGCTGGCCGGGAACGCCGGTGCTGATGGGCTATACCTGTTCAACAGGACGACACAGCAGGGCTGTAAGTTCGTTCATATCACGCAGCAGGAAACAACGGCCGTTGACGTATACGTCGAGGCGGACGCCGAATATGGCACCTTCATGGCCGTATCCCCTCTGGGCAGAGAACCGGCGTATTTTTATCATGACAGCGGGTATATCTGGCTTGAGGGCGGCTTCCCGATCGAAAGAGGCCTGTCGGCATCATACACAAACGGGTCAAGGCAAATTGTCGCCGCAGCGGGGTTTAACGACGGCATGATCGGGAAATATGTATATCTCAATAACAGATGGGTGAGAATCGAGTATCTGGTCAGCGGCACAGCGGCGGCAACAAATTATACGTTTCCCGTCACGGGGATGGGCACAACGGACGTTGTGCTGATGAATGAAATCATCGCGACGAGTTCCTCCGGGACAAATCTGACGATGTTCGAATTCTCGTTCAGCCCGGCGTTTTCATAACAAATCAAGGACATAAAGGCGAGGTGGTGAGGCGATGGTATCCCTTTCGGTCTGTGATTACAGCGGGAAAATACTGATGGATATTTACCATTCCGAATCTCCGTCGAACGGACAGGCGCTCGACATTCAGATGATAAAGGAGAGAAACGGGTGGAAGGAGGTATTGTTCTCCCTGCCGATCGACATCGAGACGGAAAACGGTCTGGAGAGGAACATCAGGGCGGACCTGATTCAGAACGAGCGGATGCTGCGTGTCGTCGAGGACGGCTATGAGGACTATTACTTTATCGCGCAGCCGGACTGGACGAACGGCGGCGAGGAAAAATATATATCCGTGATGTGCGGCCATGTTTCCACGATATAGGCGAAACGGGCGCTGTACCTTGTGCTGGACGATACCAACGGGATTGGGCGGCTGCAGGATATAGCGGAAACAATTTTACAGGGTACCGGGTGGTCCCTCGGAACATACGATATTTTTTATGAAGAGGACGGGGAAACGGAAAAGGTGCGTTCACTGCGCTCCGATGTGAAGGCCGGGGCGTATGAACTGATCACCAATTTGTGCGCGCTGTTCAACGCGCGCCCCGTATATCATGGCGGCACCCGCAAGGTTGACTTTGTGGCGTTAACGAACGTGGAAGAAGTGGCCGAACTGACGATGCAAAAGAACATGAGCGAATGCCGCATTTCGTACAACTCGGAAGCGTTTGTGACGAGGCTGTATGTGGAAGGGATTTATGATGAGATAGGCTATATCGGGATCGAGGACGTAAACGAAGGGCTTCCGTTTTTGCTCGATTTCTCGTACTACAGGGATCTGGGCATGTTTACCGACGAGCATCAGGCCGCGCTTGACCAATACCTGCTGGAGATGAAAAGCATTGTCGGTCAGATCAAGGAATCCTCCCTACACGTGAGCGCGCTGAAAAGCCAATTGAACGGCTTATGGGGGCAAAGTCTGTACAGCGTTTGGGACGTTCAATCCATCAGCATGGACAGGCTGACGTACACGGTCAATACCAATCCGGTCACGAACGCGAAGTCCTTGTCCTTGAACGCTGAGGATGAAATATACGTGATTCTCAGCGACGGCAGGCATGTGCGCGCGAAGGTCGCTTCCTATGGCGTTTCTTATATCGCCCTTACGGATCCCCCTGATACGGGCGGCGCGACGCCTCAGCGGTTGTTGCGGTTTTTCACACCGGCCAGCGGCATGATCGGCGGCAAGGAAGTCACCGTCGAGGCGAAAGAGAACACGCTGCGGAATCTATATCAAAGGTACGAGGACGCGACCAGCGACAGCCAGCGCGAGAGCCTCGCGCAGCAGATAGATACAACGCGCAACGAGATAGGCATGCTGTACAGCGGGAATGACGCGATCGACGGGTTATACGTACTGATGCGGCGCGCCATTGGGCTGGCCTATCAAATTAGAGACGGGATCGCCGCTGTGTCTGAGCAGCAGTATTCGCAGGCCGGCACGGAATCCGCTTTTGCCTCCGCCATGGGCGATATGCTGCGGGACGGGTATTGGAACGATCCAAACTATATTCAAGGCCAGGAAGAGGCGCTGCTGGCCGACGCGAAGGAAATGCTGTCCTATGCCTCACAGCCCAGCGCGGTCTACACGATAGAATACGTCAACATCGAAGACGCGTATGATCACCCGGAGGACTTGCGGATTCATCTGAGCAGCAGCATTCATATTATCGATGAGACAATTACCCTGAACGCGTTCTGCTTCGTCAACAAATGCACGGTTTGCGTGGACAAGCCATGGGATACGTCCTTTGAGATCACGAATGACGCGATGGACGTGGCGGGCAAAACCATGTCGAGCATCATGGGCCGCATGACGGAACTGTCCAACCTGCTTGCCATGAAGAACGCCATATTTGACCGCTCCTCCGCTATCAGCGCCCAGGGGACATTCCACACGGATCTGCTGGAGGGGTCGATCAACGTCCTGACGCAGAGGCTTCTCGGCGTTATATCGAACATGTACACGGACGAGCACGGCAATCTGATGTTTGAATCTCACACGGGCCAGAGCGCGATGATGCTGACGGGTGAAGGGTTTATGATCGCCAACCGGCGGTACGCGGACGGGCCTTTGGCCGGGCAGTGGGTCTGGCGAACATTCGGCACGGGCGAAGGGTTTACCGCAGATGAGATCATCGCGGGGTTCATCTCCGCTGAGCGCATCGCCGCCCACTCGATAACCGTCAACAAGCTGGCCAGCGACGTGGGTCAATCCCTTGATTTATCGAGCAACACGTCCATTACCATGACGGTGCAAAACATTATCGACGAGAACACCGCTGAGATTTTTGACATCGTACAGAACATGATCGCCCGTGATCCATACGGGTTCACGCTTCAAATGTTTTTAAGCGACGGCATGTATCTGGATAATTCCCTTATGTCCACCACCGCGAGCGTCAGGGTGTTCAGAAGAGGGTTCGATATTACCGATACGATTGACGATTCAAGATTCCGGTGGATCAGGCAATCGTTTCAGGATAATGTGAACGCCAGAGACTTGGACTGGAACGCGGAACACATTGGCATGAAGTCGGTTGAGATAACCGGCGAAGACGTTGACTTTCACGCGGTGTTCGCTTGTGTTTTCGAGTATGGGGCGACGGAAATAGCGTTTTCATTTGAGGACGGAAACCTCGTTCAGACGACGGGCGGATCGTATATCGGTGGTGAATTCGACATCACGAACAGCGACCTGTATGTGAGGCCGGTATTGAACGAGCAGTACGCGCTGGAAGGGAACGTCCTCTATGTGGAAGAGGACGGGGCCATGTTTACGCTGCGGGTGGAGACGACAATCGTGGATCGCGCGGACGATCCGTACATTGCCGCGATCAACGGCGCGCTGATAAGCCACAGCTCGGCGATTACGCAGTTGGCGGATCAGATTGAATTGCGCGTCACGGAAGTGACGATGGACAACAGGCTGTCGAGCGCGATCACCGCGATCAACAGCACGATTACCCAGACGGCGCAGAATTTGACGTTTCAGTTCACGGAACAGATGCTTGACGCGACGAGCCCCCTTCAAGAGGCTATCAATACGCTGCAAACATATATCCGGATGAACAGGGATGGCCTGGAGATCGGCAAGATGGATAGCCCGTTCACGACGCGGCTTGACAACACAAGGCTGTCGTTCATGGAAAACGGCAACGAGGTCGCCTATATCTCGAATAACCGCCTGTACATCATTCAAGCGCAGGTGCGGGACAGGCTTCAAATAGGCACGGAAGAAAACGGGTTCTTTGAATGGATCACGACACCTAACGGGCTTGGGTTATGGTGGCGAGGCTAATAAGGACGAAGGCGAGGTGAAACGAAGGAATGCCAACGACTGTATTTCAATCCGGATCGCTGTCCAACACGAACACGGACTTGCGCAATGGCGGCAGCGTATCCGGCTTTATGTCATAGAACAGCGGCTCGCTGCCGCAAACGGGGTGGACGCTGAATTCAGCTACCCTTAGCGTAAGCGCGATCAAGGTATACTCCAGCACGGCGACGACCTTATCTTTGGGCGGTTTTGGAACGACAAGCGCCCTGTCACACAACCAGAACGTCCACTCCGAAACGCTGACAGTATACCCAAGCGCCGCCCTCGCCTCATTTGCCGGGGGCAGCATGACGTTTACGCTGCAAGGTTCTAGCGGCGTAAACCTGGCGAATTTCAGAGACAACTGCGTCATAACGCTGACGCTGAACTTTTCAGAATCCCCTTCCACCGGCTGGCTGTCAGCAAGTTCCGTGGCCACCGGCAGCGCTATAACGCTGACGATCAGCGCTTCCAACGGATCTTACACCCATAGGGTGACCTGGAGAAGATCCGCCTATGAAATCTATACGGAGACGCTGAGCGCCGGCGTTACGTCGTCCACCTTCTGGATCCCCTATGAATGGAGCGCGGGGTCGGCTACAGCCTCCCTGGAGACAGTAAGCGGCGGTTCCGTGGTTGGATCCGCGCAGTCCTATTCCTTTTCGGTCACGAAAAGCACCACACAGCCTCCGTCCATCAACGCGTTCACGATTACCAGAATAAACGCCCCCTCGATTCCGGCCGGCTGGAACATCTACGTGAGAGGGCATTCGTTTGTGCAGATGACGGCTTCCGCCACGGCCAATAACGCCGCGATCAGCACGTACAGGTTTATCGTCGGCGCGAACAGCGCCACGCTGAACACAAACGCCTGGACGAGCAACGCGATCATTGACGCGGGCAACGTGACGTGTACGGTGATTGTGACCGACAGCAACGGGAATACGGCGACAAGATCAGAGACTATATACGTATACGATTACGCCCCCCCGGTATTCGGAAGCGTAAGGGCGCTGCGGACTACGCCGGATGGCGTAACGAGCGAATCAGGCACCTATATCAAGGTCAGCTATTCCATTGAACACTCCGCCGTGGGAGACAGGAACGCGCTGTCCGTCGTGGTGCAATACCGCTCGGTTGGCAGCACTTATATCAGTTCACCCGTCACGGTGCTGCCCAATACGGAAGTGCTCATAGACGCGGGATTGATCACGGATGTTCGGTATGAAGCGATCTTCTCGGCGACAGACGCGCTGATCACGGTGACGCGATCCGCCGATATCACCTCGGGCGGCTATGCGATCTTCTTTAAGCGCGGCGGGCAGAACGTCGGCATCGGCATCGTCGGCATGAGAGAGATGGCGCTTGAGATCAATGAAGACTGGTCTATTTATCATGGCAATCTTGATATAGGCTCCAAAATAAGAGACGCGCTGCCGGCGACGGGCGGGGCCATGACCGGAACGCTTGGCTCTGTCACCGCCGCGCAGGTGAGAAATATCATGGTCGCGTCGTCCGTCCCCTCTTCACTGACCGCCGGCACGGTGTGCCTTGTCTACGAGTAAGGAGGGTGCGTTATGCCAATTTCAGTCGGGGTTCACGGAGGATTGGGAAACATCGTTGATATTGTGGTAGGCGAGGCTGGCGGCGTCAGGCCGATAGGCTGGGCGTACGTTGGGGACGCGAGCAATCAGCCGAGGCTTGTGTGGCAGAAGAGAAGGCCGGTCAGCGCGTCGTTCAGCGTGAATTTCAGCGGCCTTGGGCTTGTCGGCGAGTCTGTCACCCTCACGGCGTCAAGCGTAACCGGAGGAAGCGGACACTACCTATACACCTTTAAAATGAACGGGACTGTTATCAGGACCGTCCCAAGCACGACGGCGACGTCTTACAGCGTGCAGTATGTCTGCAACTACGCCGGGAGTTATACGGCGTCCGTGACAATCACGGACGCGAATGACGCCACGAACACGTTTTACGCGGAGTACGCTTTCTTCATTATTACGAATATATCTATAAGCGTGTCCGCCAGCCCGTCTGAGGTGTTGCTCGGGAACAACATTGAGTTTTCATGGGTCGTCAGCAACGGGAGTCCCCCATACTCGAATGAGATTCAGGTGTACAGGAATAATTCGCTGATAAAGACGGCCGGCGATATAGGCAACCCATGGTACCTTGGGACGGATAATGGGTTCGGCGAGTATTCCGCGTATGTGACCGTAACGGATTCCTGGGGGCTGTCGGCTGGCGGATGGTCAAACAGCGTTTCCGTATACGCGTTTGGGTACACGTCGGGATCAAACGTAAACGTGCGCTCGGGGCCGGGCATGGAATACAGCTCTGTGGGGCAGATCAGCGCGACAGGCTCACAGGTCGCGGTTTACGATTACGTGAGCGGATGGTACTACATTTCGTATGGTTCAATCAGGGGATACATAAGTTCTTCGTATTTGGTTGTGCCATGATGAGACTGGAATATTGGATGGAGGTGGGCTGATTGGCCGAACGAAAAGCGCTGGGCCGTGTGGCGACAAATCCGCGCGGTGTGTTTGATCCGGCGGTTACGTATCATTATCTTGATTTATAGGAGTACCAAGGCAGCAGCTATGTTTCGATGAGAACGCTAACGGGCGTCACGCCCGCTGCCGATGGCGTCAATTATATTCTGGTGGCTGCCAGAGGGCTGACCGGAGAACAGGGGCAAAGGGGTATCCAAGGCCCTATCGGGCTAACCGGGGATCCGGGCCCTACTGGGAACACGGGAGAAAAAGGCGATCAGGGGCCTCCCGGCCCCCAGGGGAACGGGCTCGTTATTCTCGATATGTACGCGACGCTGGCCGCGCTTCAGGCGGCGAAACCGACAGGTTCTGTCGGCGATGTGTACGCGGTGGGCACGGCGTCCAATAACGTAATTTATATCTGGAGCGCCAGCACAAATAGCTGGGTCAGCATCGGGGCTGTCCAGGGGACTCCGGGCGCGACAGGCGATCAGGGCCCTCCCGGGCCCCAGGGCACCCCCGGACAGGCCGGTATTGGATTATCGGCAGCAGGCCCTGTCGGCGGTGTTCCGGTAAAGACGAGCGAGACAGAAGCG
>JGI20171J29575_12612259_pt1 | contig 13115 bp, 13 predicted proteins | sample TergutNc150P4_FD_29575 | JGI IMG/M metagenome (IMG submission 29575)
ATGGCAATATAGCGTACATTTTTAGCGGGGAAATATCGTTCAATATAGTAGCCGGTATCAATATAGTCTCTGCCTAATCGGGAGAGGTCAGTAGCACGTTTATAGCGATACGAAGAAAAATGTTGAATCAGCAAGCAAGCAGCCTATATCGCAAAGTAAACCCTCAAAATTTTTGAGGGTTTACTTCGTATTCTATGTTTTCCTTCTGCACATGACTTATGATTAAACTTCTGGAACTGATTATTTTTCAATCGTTACAAAAAACCCATTCACATTATTGCCAGACACCTTATAAACCTCATTTTCCGGAACCGGAACCTCCATTCCCGTTGCGAAATATATCTCATATGTTCCGCCATTTGCTGATACAACTAAATGTTCTGTGCCGAACTGATAATCCTGAATAAAATCAATATATTCCTCAAAACACAGCCCGGTTTCTTTCATCATAAAAGCGTGCGGAATACCAACATACCTCAAATGCCAAGGCTCATAAGCAATTTTTGTGATGGATTGCTTGTTTTCCGGATATCGAACAACGAATCCATATTTCCAACAATTTTCTGTAATCCACGAATATTTTCCTTCACCGTTAAAGCTCTGGCTCGTTCCATCATCGAAATAAAGTCCTAAGTCAAGCGCTAACCCGGAATGATGTTCACTAAATCCTGGGTTAGCTACCCATATAGCGGCTTCTGTTTCGCCAACTTCACAAGACATTTCCTCAAAAAGTTCGCGTTGATAATTTTCTGTACGGTAACCGCTGATTACATTTACAGCATTGTCAGAATTGATTTTGTGAAAATTATCCATCAATTTATTTAAAGCGTATATAACTTCTTCGTTTAGCAAAATGTTTTTGTCACGTACCTTATACGCAGTGTTTTTTAAATCATAAACGCTAATTAATTTATTATTTCCCCAATCTTGATAGGCATTTTGTGCGTTGATAAGAATTAGATTTCCCCTATAAATATCGTATTCGTCCATACTGACAGTATTGTAATGATCAATAGACTGATCTGCACTTATGGAATAAAAGCTATTATTTGAAAAAAATTTTGTTCCCGTTTTTATGAAAGTGTGCCATCCATAATAGATAACTGCTGTAAATAACAGAAAAATAAAAAAAATTCGAATCGGATGTGATCTTTTCTTTTTCATAAAGAACCTCCTTAATTTGTTATTTTAAGTATATCAATTCAGAAGATTTCTTGTTTTAATATTTTCTTTATAACATCTTACGATTTCCTTAAATTTTATTTTGGCAGTGTTACAATAAATTCAGTTATATTATTCGTACTGACAGCCGTTATAGTTCCCCCGTGTAGTTCAACAATCTGCCGGGCAATCGCCAAACCAAGCCCTGAGCCACCGCTTCTGGTCATTCTGGCAGTGTCTAATCGGAAGAACTGTTCAAAAATACGCTCCAGATTTTGGGCCGGAATGGTATCTCCGGTGTTTTGAATCTTTACTTGCACAGAAGTATCTTCGTCAACTGCCGAAACGAGAATATCTGAGTTTTCATAGCTGTAGTTGATTGCATTACGAAAAAGATTTTCAAATACACGGGCCAGTTTACTGCTATCGGCATTTATCATAATACCATCAGGAATATCCACCCGAATAGAAAGATGTTTCTCGTCCATCAGCGGAAGCATTTCATCTGACATCTGGAACAGCATCATAGACAGGTTGATTTGTCTGGTTTCGAGGGTAACTTCGTGAAGATTAAAGCGTGTAATTTCAAAAAATTCGTTAATCAAATCTTCCAAACGATTTGCCTTGTCCACAGCTATTGACAAATACCTTTCCCGTAATTCTTCTGAAATTTGTTGCTCGTCACGGAGCAAGGCCAAATACCCAATAACGGATGTGAGCGGTGTTTTCAGATCATGTGCTAAATAAACAAGCAAATCATTTTTGCGTTGCTCCGATTCTTTTGCCAGACGCATATTTCGCATGGAATTTTGTTTTGTTTCGTTCATTTTATCTTCAATTTGCTTCAGTTCTTCAGGAAGGTTGATAAGATTGTCATCCTGTAATACGAGTTGATTGATTGCGTTTACAATCTCTGAAATAAATCCGAGCAGCTTGCGCCAGTAGATACAAAATATAACGGCAAATCCCAATAACCAACAGAATATATAAAAAACGATTCTATTGTTATCAATCCAGTTAAAAAGAGAATAAAAGGGTTCGTTTCCGTACCATGTTCGTAGCTCAAGGATCATTACTGTGATAAAAAAGAAAGCAAACAAAACAATTGTATAAATGAGTAATGCCACTAAAAATCGTTTTAATACAGTTGATGTGAATTTGACGAATCGTTTATTTTTCAATTTTATATCCAACTCCCCATATAGTTTTAATCCATTTTGGCTTGCCCTTTGGCTCATTCATTTTTTCACGCAGACGGCGGATATGAACCATAACAGTATTGTTGCTTTCAAGATATTTTTCACCCCAAATCTGCTCAAACAAATCCTCTGAGGATACTACACGTCCACGGTTTTCGCACAACATCCACAAAATGTTGAATTCAGTAGGGGTAAGAACAATTTCTTTCCCATAAAGATTGCAGGTATGATTGCTTTTGCTTATAATCAACCCTCTAAAATCAATTTTATCTGTATCGTTTGTTTCGTTATAACGGCGATAACGCCTAAGCTGTGCCTTGATTCGAGCTACCAATTCCAGCGGGTTAAAGGGCTTGGTGATATAATCGTCTGCGCCTACCGAAAGTCCGTTAATTTTATCCATGTCCTCTACTTTAGCTGTTAGCATAATAATAGGAAAATTATGATTTTCACGAATTTTTTGACACAAAGAAAACCCGTCCATATCTGGCAACATAATGTCAAGTACCGCTAAGTCAACAGTCTCTTCCATAGTATACTTCAAAGCTGATTTCGCGTTGTAAGCGGTAAATGTATTATAATCTTCATTACGCAGATAAACGCCAATTAAATCAGCGATTTCAGTTTCGTCATCAACTATTAAAATGTTTGTTTTCATCACTTACCGCCCCGAATTTTTCTTCTATTATACCTCGAATTTTTCCACATAGCAATTCATTTCACCTATTTAACATGAAATTCCCATTGCCTCGTAAGTTTATGGCAGAGAATCACCCCTCTATCACAGCAGAATTTTTGCACAAAATTTAAATGGCGCAGATTTTCTGCGCCAAAGACATTTTTCTAATGCAGAGGTTCTCTAAGAATTAGGTGTCAGAGTAATAATAAGATCAGTAGAAACAAATTCGGTTTGAACCGAATAAGTTCCAAAATTCCGATTCCCTTTCTCAGCCATAGATTCCATAATACTTCCATTATTTATTTCGGGTATAAGAATACTTGAGACAGAGACTATTTTTTCTGCATAATCCTCACTAGTGGATTGTTTACTTGGCATCGTGAAAATTAAGTACGATATTTTGTCTGTATAAATCACATTAAAAAATACATCAATTTGAATACTGGCATTATTAAATTTGTATTTTCTTATGGTGTCTTTTTGTACCTTTACACTTTCAATTCCATTTACTTGCATTACCGCCGCATCAAATTCATCTTTAGTTTTATCAAACAGTGGTTGATTTTTGTGCAATTCTTCGACTTCTTTATCAATAGTCGTTTCAACATCTTTTGACCTACTTATATCCATATTAGAACAACCGGAAAAAATCAAAATGATCATTATTAATGATAAAAACCTTATACATTTCATGCTATGTGTTCCTCCTTATTTTGAATCGCAATTAATTCTCCATTATCAAATTCATATATATTCTCACATAATATATCAATATCCTCTTTGTTGTGACTTGTTAATAAAAGTGTTCCTCCATTGATTACATGTTCTTTCAGGATATTTCGCACTAATTCGACAGAATTTTTATCCAATCCATTCATCGGTTCATCAAGAATTAAAATCTCGGGTTTTTCCATAATCGCTTGCGCTATTCTAAGTTTTTGCTTCATTCCTAATGAGTATTTTCCTACTTTTACATTTCTGTCATCCCATAAAGAAAGCTTTTTTAATATGCCTTCAATTTCTTCTGGCGATATTATATTTTTTATCTCAGCAATCTGTACCAAATTTCTATAACCAGATAAATCGTTAAGAAATTCCGGCGTTTCTATAATTACACCTGTATTTTCTATAAAATCAATATCTTTCCCAATGACTTTATCTTGATATCTTATTTCTCCCTCAGTCAGCAGAGAAAATCCACATATTGCTTTAAATAAAACACTTTTACCGCAGCCGTTATAACCAACGAAACCATAACTGCTTCCTTTAGAAATGTTTAGATTTACATTTCTAAAAACAACCTTATTCTTATATTTTTTTGTAGCATTTTGGATTGTTATTAAGCTTTCCATTTATCAAATCTCCTTATATAATCTCTGTTTTTTTAACTATCGAACTTATAAAAATCCTCAAAGATAAACATATAAGCAATAGGATAAAAGAACTAGCGAGTAAATTTTGAAGTGAACCGTAAGTGATTATATTGACATGTTCTAAAACAACGTCTGCAGATAAAAAACAGTTTATAATTAGAATACCTGATATTATTGTTATAAAATCATTATATCGTATCGTTAAAAAAATTGATAATAAAGATAATTCAAACATAAATATAAACATATTTAAGAGCAAAAGTAAAATTAACACTACTTGATCTGAATTAATATTAAAACTTTGATTTATAATAAGATAAGATCCGGAAAAACTTGCAATAATAAAAACCAACCCTTTTATACATGAAATAAATCCACCTTTTATCATTGCTGATATATATTTAGTTCTTGCTCCAAATCTCAGCAAAATCATACTTCTATATGGTCGCGTAACTCCAAAATTTGATATTGTTATGTATATGTAATAAAACAATAAAATTGAAAATTGAATTATATAGCTTATTGTATTCAGCCCAGAAAATATACTGTCGTTTTTATCAATATAATTAAAAACAAATTTTAAATTATTATCAATACTTGATTCGTATGACTCAAATAAATTGCCCGTTGAATAGATACATATTACAAAAGTAATAATTATAATAAAAAAGAATAATATATCTTTAATTCTTATCATATCTTAATATCCTTCCTTCTAAAAATATATATGCAAAATACCGTAGAAAACAATACTATTAAAAGGAGCGATAAATTAAAGTAATTGAATTCCTCCAAAAATCCGTATACAAATACATTATATTGATTAATATTATCAAGGAAATAGGCAGCTATATTCATAATTAAAATATAAAATATAGAGATAGCGTATGATAAAACTTTATTAAAATATATTTCAATTAAGAACATTACTGTGTTTAAGATAAAAAAGCCAAAATAATTCAAGATGATATATGGTATAATGTGATTAGGAGTAAGTATACCTTTGGTTAATATCGTGCAAATATATAATATTAATGTAGTCACTGCTAGATAAACAAGATTTTTTTGAGCTACAGCTAAACATCTGTAAAAGAAAAAACGCTTTTTAGATTTGAATCTAATCAGATAGAAGCAGTTTTTTAAATTATTATCATATATAGCAAAAATATAACCCAAGTATAGAAACATTGATAAAAATATAGTATCATAAAATAATTCTCCACCTATTTTTCCAAATGTAAGCGCATAGACTAATGTAATAATAGATGATATAAAAAGTTTTTGTATAATTGTAATAACTCCTTTCGCAACTTTCAACTGTTTTTAAAAGCACATACTTTTTCATTTCTGATACAACTGTAAACAACAACGCCTATTGAAAAAATGAAAGGAATTAATAGCGGTGTTAGCACTTCTCCTATTGTCAAATTACTTCCATAAGAAGGGAACCCTTGCGTGAAAGTCGGTGATAAAAATTGATATTTAAACCCAATTCCGAAAATAATTGATGTGAAAAAATAATAAACAATAGGTGAAAGCATGGAATAATAATATTTAGTTGAACATAATGAAATCGAAAATGAAAAAACAGAATACACAAAAGTAAATATAAAGAAACGAATAAAGCCATCTATTATATGATATAAAACCATATTGCTAAAATAAAATCCTCGCCCAAAAATATAATTTAAAAGTGGCCTGTCAACGTCGCTTTCGAATCTATTGAATGCTATGCCAACAAATAAAAATATGAGATATGCTAAATAAATTGTAATGGAATTCAACAATGCATGGCATAAAATATCTTTAATTAAAATTTTTTTATACTTATTTTCTCTTATATGCTTAAAATGGAAATATCCTTTTTTTTCAAATACATATACAAGTGAAAGCGCTGAAACAAACAATGGCAATAAAGTTACTGTAAATGTATACGTAGCCGAGACATAATCATCTAATTTTGAAATTGATGAAATCAAATCCTTTTGCATTGTATTTGCAAATTCTAATTCTTCTGGCCTTAAATGAAAATTCAATGTATAATCAAACATTCCTGAAAAGAAAAACCAAGTTGCAAATAGACCAAAAAGGAAAATCAGCGTTACAATTATCCTATATCTATTCAGCCATATGTATTTGGTATGTTCTTTTAGCTTCAAGATAAATCACCTCAAAATTTAATTTAGTGGATTGAATAATTTTGAGCTATGGAGCTCTAATTTTTTAAAATATGTTTTCCGAGGTTTTGGTTATAAATTAGTGAGGTTCGTCTGGAGACCATGAGCCAACTACTGTTACAGTAGAATCCCAAACATATTCTCTTTTAAGATTGACATGATAGTTGTAATTTACCACCGCACTGTTCGTGAAAGTTCCAGTTGTGTTTTCTGCAACCTTACCGCTTCCTCTTGATTCGTGATCAGAATTTTCTAGTTTTGTGTTTATGTTGATCAAACCGCTGGCAGTAGTTTGATCAACTGCTACACGGTATCTTCCATATGTTTCATTTCCATTATGACATTTTGTTAATGACCCGCTATCTTTCCCAGAGTAGCCAACGCTAATGCTATAATTTGCAACATTACGATGCGCAGATACAGATATAACTGCCAAAGTTAAAATGGTAGTGACTACTATAATAGCACTAATTACCTTTTTGTGTTTACTAATTTTCATACTTTTATATTCTCCCTTAATAATTGAATTTTCTTTATTCAATCCACTGAGTGAAATTATAGCACATATATTATTATTTGTAAATAGTATGAAATTAATCCTTTATATGCTATAAAACAATATAATAACATTGAAAAAAGATAAGTTGATATTAATTTAACTTTTATTGGCGTACTTCAAAAATAGTTTGAAAATCGAATATCAAACAAGTAATTGAATAAATTATAAAATATTAAAAATTCTAGTATTACATAGTATATCAATTTATAAAACCTCTTTTTTTAATATTTTCTTTATAAAACCTTACGATTTTCTTAATTTTTGCTCTAAAGCAACATCAGGCAACGCTTCCCCAGCACCAATATAAAGACCTATAAATAAGCAAATGTCAATTTTATCGTCAAGATGCACAAAAAGAGCGATGGCTTTGGCAAAAATGAATCTGTTTAATGGGTTATTTTAAGGTGATATGACATCATATTTTGTGCAACTTTTCAAATTTGCTCATTTATAGCACTGTCAACAGGTTAAGGATTGAATTTACAAATTGGGATTTCTGTTGTGATGGAATTTAGCTTTTCTTATACCTTTTTTCTTCTTTATTTTAAACTATTTTCTTAACCTATTGACAGTGCATTTCCCGGAACCCATAAGCAACATTTTTCATACTGCTGTAACCGAACTCACATCCGATATTCTCCATAAATTCATCGATAGCGTTGTGATTTATCAGGCTGGGGGCAAACGCAAAGACCGAACCCAAAAGGTAGTTATAAATTTCCGGTTTATAAAAGACAACCGGTTTATTTTTAACCCTATTGGTATCGCTATAAACAAGTAAATTCAGTTACCCGTTTATAGCGATACAAAGAGAATTCGTTGATTCAGTAAGCAAGCAGCCTAAAATCATATTAGAGAAACCATCAGATTTTAACAAGCGAAAACCCACTGGCATGGCCAGCGGGCATTTATTCAGCCTATTTTCTAAGAGGTTCCCAAAAACGACCTAAAATCGTCATGTTTGGGAAATTTCAAACCGATTTACTCGAATTCTTTGTTTGTTTTAATTAATTCAATAATTTCTTTCCGGACATATGATCTTAATATGAAGATTGAAATAATTCTATTTACTGTGAATAATAAAGCAAGAATCACAATTAAAATGAAAATAATATATACATATGAAGAAATATTAATAAAAATAAAACCGATAATTATAGTAAATATAATAATAAAGATAGACATACCAGCAAAAATACCATTAATATTTCTTGCGTATATTCTGTGAATATTTTTCCAATAATATCCATAATGTTTTAAAATACCCATATCTTTTTGTTGCACTTTTAAATATGAATTAAAGGAAAGAATAATATAAACTGCTGTGATCAAGAATATTGTTGATATTAAAACAGCAGATATTAACATCGTATTTTTAATGGATTCATCAAAATTCTCAAATGATTTAAATGTATAATTTGTCGCGTATCCTAATAAATTTATTTCTTTTGCCGCTTTTTCGACTTTTGTCAGGTCATCAATATAAACATAAATTTTATGAATAGACTGAATTCCAAATGGATTAGACTCATCAAATTGTATTACATAATCCTCCCACGATATATTGTATATCATTTCGATTAACTTTCTATATGTATTGAAGCTAATAAAATTTTTAGAGGATGTAGATTCATATATAGAAAAAGGGTTATTTTCGATAATTGAATGATTCGTTTTGAACTTTTTATTTTCTACCCTGCTGCTTGAAAGTCCCCCTTCCTTGACATCTATAATCGGGACATGGAGTGTAATTTCTTTTTGCGTCAATAAACTGGAATACAAACAATAATCTTCCAAACTTGAAACACCGAGTAAATTTGCCGCTGTGTCATCCAATCCATAAAGAAAATATATATCCCCCTCACTGTCCTCCATTCCGAAATTAAACTGATATTCATGAATTATTCTATATTCAAGATTTTGATTTTGTTGAGTAACCGCCTCAATGATTCTATATTGATCTTCAAATTTTAATTCACGAGATGAATTGTTTTTACTGATAGCGGAAATTTCTATAATATGTGTATTATTATTATTGATAAAATCTTTCTCAATTTGTAAATATTGATTCAAAAACGAAACCAGAAACGACGCAATCATCATTAAAGAAAAAGCAAACAGCAATATAGATATTTTAAGAAACTTAGTGGATTTTTTCAAAATTAAACCAGAAACAAACTTATCTTTCTTCATATTGAATGATACCTTCCTTAAGTTTTAAATGAACAAAACCATCATTAAACCATGATTTTTCATGAGTAATGATAATGACAGTTTTATTTTTAAACACTTTTTGAATAAGTTCTATAATATTAGCCTTGTTGTCATCGTCAAGCTTCGATGTTGGTTCATCCATTAAAACAACGTCGGGTTTGGATAAAAGAATATTTGCAAGCTGCACACGCTGTTTTTCGCCTCCCGATAAATATGCTGCTTTTTGATAAATCAGGTTTTCAATATACAAATTTGATAAAGTGGCAGAAATTAAATCAAGATCGCCGCATTCCATATCTTTTTGAGCATAAAGACAAATACGCATATTTTCAGCAACCGTAAGATTTGAAAAAATCATATCTTCTTGAAAGAGATAACCAATTTTCGCGGCTGTTCTTATTTCGCCTGAATCCGGCTTAATATAATCAGCTATCATGTTCAGCAATGTTGTCTTTCCGCAGCCGCTTTCACCGCTTATAACATAAAAAATTTTTTCTTCAAATGAAAAATTTAAATTATTTATTACAGAGTGATTTTGGCATTTTTTGTAAACATTGTATAATTCAATAATCCCCATACCGTACTCCTTTAAATTGGGATTTCTTTGATTTCCCCGAGAAAACAAAGAGCAAGATGATCGTCGGTAACAAAAAAACCAACAACATTCGATTTAGAGAAAATTTTTTCCTCATTTATCGTGTTTATAACATCAATTGATAAATCTCCAAGTTTATCAACAAAATACTGCACAAGATATTTATCACCAACGAAATAATTTTCTGATGCTTTTTTAAATGTTTTATTATCTGAAAATATATTTTCTTTATCTGAAATAAATAATTCGCCATTTTGAGAAAAAATTTCCCCCGCGTTTAATCCTGACTGTTCTAAATTAGGTTTCGCACTTGAATTATCACAGTCAGTAGAAAATAGTGAATACGTGTCATCCTCCTCATTGTAGCATGTATAGTAAAGCGTACTGTTTATGATGGAGCCATATGAAACAAGTCCATGTACATTACTAAATTCAATTAATTTATTTTCCATTTTATCGTATTTAACGAGACTTCTGTTTTTCTCTGTGTTACTGTTATCATAATCTATTTTTATAAAAAACATGTATTCGCCTGAAAATGAAAGGGGAAATATCCCTTCGGTTTCGCTCAACCTAAGAATTGTTTCAACGGTTTTATTGCTCATTTTTATTACTTGAAAATGATTGTCAATATTATGGCCGGCAGTATAGTAGGGACAAACCTCTGGAAATTCATAAATCATAAAGTTATCAATATTCATTCGTTCCTGAACCTGAAAAGTGTTTGTGTTGTATAGACACATTTTCTTGTTCCAGCGGTCAAAAAGCAATATATCTCCGTCATTTTTAGCTTCTAAAAATTCAATTTCTGTTGTTTCCGGTATTTCTTTAATTCCTGATGGATCACTAAAAATGTTGTTTTGACAACCTGATAAGGATATAAAGAATAAAATTAAAGTCAAAGCAAAAAGCCTTCTATGCATGGTTTCTTCTCCTTTCAATACGTTTTTGATTGTAGTCAGGGAGTTTTCGGCCATGCTGCCTTTTTTAATTGGCAGCGTGGCCGAGCCATTTGATTTTAAGCTATTTTGGAGTATGGGCAAGTCTGGCATTCATTAAAAATATGTAAAATCAAATATTTAAACTCCAATTTCTTATGCGCTTAATGATTGTATCATATTTTATGCTGAAAATCCAGTAAAATTATAACGCCAAATCAAGTGAATGTTTTCTTGCTATTGCTTGATCCCTATCGCAGATTTTTGGAAGTGATTATTCGATACCATAAAAAATCAATGATGATCTTTAAATTTGCCGTGGACAAAATTTATTCCGCTACGCTCAAGCATATCAATGCTGTAGAGCTATTTTAAGTAGAAATTATTAACGCGCCAACAGTCTAAAAAGTCCAGTGATATCAAGTTGATGTGTCGTTCATTCAGAGTTATAGTGGATGTATGATTAGGCTTATTTGTTGCTGGGAAAGGAGCAAACGGTGTTAAGACAGAAACAAAATAACGCCGCTTTATATCTGCGGCTTTCCCGCGATGACGGCGGCGATGTTGAGAGCAACAGCATCGGGAACCAGCGTTCAATCCTGCAAAGATATGCAGAAGAATCGGAGTTTATTGTCATAGGGGAATATGTGGACGATGGAATTTCCGGGACAACTTTTGAGCGGCCTTCGTTCAAGCGGATGGTTGAAGATATCGAAGCCGGAAAAATTTCCATTGTACTTTGCAAAGACCTCAGCCGGCTTGGACGGAATAACGCGATGGTGGCGTATTTCACGGAAATTTTCTTTATAGAAAACCGGGTGAGATTCATTGCGGTAAATGACCAGATTGACACTTTTGTTGGGGATAACGAGATTATGCCGTTTAAATCGGTTATAAACGAGTATTACGCAAGAGATATCAGTAAGAAAATCCGGTCAGCTTACAAGGCTCAGGCTCAAAAGGGCAATTTTACTGGCCCGGTTCCGCCTTATGGGTATTTGAAAGATCCAAATGACAAATACCACTTGATTCCTAATCCAGAAACCGCCCCCGTGGTCAAGCGAATGTACGCAATGGCGGCAAGCGGAATCGGGACTTCCCAGATTGCAAAAGCTCTCAAAAATGACGGTATTCTCAACCCAACATCGTACTACATTCAAGTTTTGGAAGTCAATAGGCCGATTACCTACAAGGATGACACCGAATGGAGCAAGACGTCTATTTCCGAAATCATCAGAAACAAAGTATATCTTGGACATATGGTCTCGCAAAAAACGTCAACAATATCCTTCAAAAACAAGACTCGAATACAATATCCGGAGGAGGATTTTGTTACCGTTCTCAATACTCATGAAGCCCTTGTAGAGCAGGAGGAATTCGATCTGGCACAGAAAATATTCAGCATCAAAAATAGGGGCAATAAGTACGGGTTTGAAAATATTTTTGTGGGAATCTTAAAATGTTCAGACTGCGGATCAGGTCTTTCAATCAACTTTCCCGGAACCCATAAGCAATATTTTTCATACTGCTGTAACCGATACCGCCAGTATTCCACCTATTGCTCATCGCATTATATCCGTTATGATGATGTTTATAGGATTGTTCTGGAGGGGATACAGGATAAACAGCGGTTTGTAAAAGAACATGAGGACAAATTGGCGCTCTACGCTCAAAAACTTGCAGGCCGGAATGCGGATATTGATCTTAAACAAATGCGTTCCGACCTTGATAGATTCCGTAAACGCCGGGATGAACTGGACGTTATTCTCCAAAAATTGTTTGAGAAAATGGCATTGGGAGCCATTCCGCAGGAGCGGTTCGAGACGCTTTCTTCTACATATGAAGAAGAGCAAAAATCGCTTAAAGAAAAAATCGCCACTCTGCAGGAAAAGGTGTCTGACCGGGGCGGCGATGTACAGAACATCATGCGGTTCTTCAAGCTTGTCCATAAGCATGATGATGTGACGGAACTCACAGCCGATATTCTCCATAAATTCATCGATAGCGTCGTGATTTATCAGGCCGGTGGCAAACGCAAAGACCGAACCCAAAAGGTAATTATAAATTTCCGGTTTATAAAAGACAACCGGTTTATTTTTAACCCTATTGGTATCGCTATAAACAAGTAAATTCTTTTGTAATGACAAGATTGATTTTTTTATTTTCAATATCGTTTAGAATTTGCTTAAATGCAGGCCGGTTGTAATTCAGCCCTGAATA
>JGI20171J29575_12612257_pt1 | contig 13103 bp, 10 predicted proteins | sample TergutNc150P4_FD_29575 | JGI IMG/M metagenome (IMG submission 29575)
GCGTGGCGGGCAAACGCGTCCTCGGCCACGGCCAGTGCCCGCGCATCCTTTGCCAGCAGCACAAGCCCGCCGGTCATCACATCCAGCCGATGACAGGCGTATGCCGGCCCTCCGGCGTGACGGCCGCAAAGCGCCTCCACCGAGCCCTCCCCCTGCACGGGCATACCCTGCCGTTTATTTATGACAATATATTTTTCATCCTCAAAGATGACCTCCAGCGGCGCGGCAGCGCTTTTGCGCGCGTATACGCATAACACGTCGCCCGCGGATACAAGGGTATCCGGGGCGATGCGCTGTCCGTTTCGCTTGACGTCCCTGCGGCCAAAAGCATCCCGGAGGGACCATGCGGGAAGTTCCGGCAAAAGCCGCGCCAGCGCCTTGTCCGCGCGCGATTTTGGGCAGTCAGCCGGAACGATGCGGGTGTATATATTCAATAGGCCTCCTCTGAAAACAGCCGCCAAGCCGCCGATATACAACGCTCCGGGGAGCGCTAATGCAGCCTCCCCACGTTTCTGCGGACGGAGAAGTGCCGGCCGACTGCCGACCAGGGGGCAATCCACCGCGGCGTCCTGACGCTCATCTCCAGCAGCGCGTTTTCAATATGCGCCGTGGGCAGCACGCAGAGCATGCCGGCCATGACATCATGCAGCACCTCCAGCGTAGCGCCCTGCTTTAAGAGCATGCGCAGATCGCCGGCAGCCTCTTCGGGATCCAGCTCGGGCCTGAGCGCGCCCCTCAGAGCAAGGCTGAGCTTCTGATGCGCCGGCAGCTCCTCGGGCAGAATGCCGTTCATGGACCCGGCCAACTGGTTTGGCGTTACGGACGGAAGCTGAAACCCGCCCTGGCTGGCCAGCGTGCCAACGAGCGACTCGGGCGCGGCCAAGTCCTCATGCAGGAGCAGGTTGCAGCCCGCGACGGCTGTGCAGTCAAACGCGGCCTCCAGATAGTTCCGCGCCAAGCGTTCGGTTTCCGGCGTATGGCGGGTTTGCAGCACTTCTTCGATGAACCGCTGCTTGGGCAGCCTGTCGTCCAGAAAACCACTCAGGTACAAAAGCCCATGCATCATGCCGTCAAAGACGAAGATACGGCTTCGCCGCTCCATATGGCAGGCGCGCGTCAGGATTTCCGGCAGAGCCTGTATCAGCGCGCCGTCCAGCCGGCAGCAGGGCCTCTCCTGAAAGACGCCCACATCACACCAAAGCCTGCGCTTGAGCGTAAACGCGGCCTCAAATTCTGAAACAGTTCCTAAAAAAACACGCCCGTCTCCGATAAGCATGCGCTCGACAAGCGTATGCTCCTGTAGGGACAGGCAGTCCGCGTCGTCCTTGAGGGTACCCATGACCTGCCGCCTGGCGGCGCGGCGCAGCAACATATTGCTGGGCGCGTGCGGGACATTCACCCATCCCTCGTCTATCAGTTCTGTGAGCAGGTCGATCGAATAAGCGTCGATCACGCCCGCACAGGGCGCCTGGCTTGAAATGCCGTTCAAGCAGGCCTCCCAGCGCGCGGCCTGCATTTGCGCGCGCGCGCGGTCCGGCCAGCTTTCCTCCTGAAAGTCAATATAGCGTTTCATAAAGCCTCCCCCTGCCGGTTACAGCCTTTTCCTATGTTGTGTCCATCCAGACACACACATTATACCGTGTCCTTTTGGGCTGTCAAGGCAAATGACAGTCTTTGGCAATACAAAACCCGCCTGGTCATTTATCCACAAATTTTTCCGTATAGGCTTGCATGCACCGCTGAATCAACCGCTGCGCCTCCACGGCCGAACCGAACGAACGCACGACCGTTACCTTGTTTTCCAGCGTTTTGTATACCTCAAAGAAGTGCTGCATTTCGTCCACGGTATGCGTGGGCAGCTCGTCAATGTCATCGTATTCCGCCATGGAAGGGTCGTGCACGGGCACGGCAATGATCTTTTCATCGCGCGATTGATCGTCTACCATGCGCATAACGCCGATGGGCCTGCAGTCCACCAGGGTCATCGGCAGGATTGCCTCTTGGCAGAGCGCCAGCACGTCGAGCGGGTCGTTATCGTCGGCATAGGTCCGTGGGATAAAGCCATAGTTGGCCGGGTAATGCGTGGAGGTATAGAGCACGCGATCCATCCGCAGCAAGCCCGTCTCCTTGTCCAGTTCGTATTTGTTCTTGCCGCCCTTGGATATCTCGATGACGGCGCAAAAGATCTCCGGCGTAATACGCTCAGCCGCGATGTCATGCCAAATGTTCATACATGGCTCCTTTCTAATAGGCCTTCCAGCCTTTTCTCGATGGAAACGAGCATCTGCCTGTTGCTTTCCAGCTTCTCGCGCGTTTGCCGGATGAGCTGTGCGGGCGCTTTGGCGAGGTAGCCCTCGTTTGATAGCATGCTCTCCGCGCGGCTTATTTCCATTGCCACGGAAGCCTTTTCCTTCTCCAGCCGGGCGGTTTCTTTTTCAAAATCCACCAGATCGCCCAGCGGGATGAGGATTTCCGCGGCCGGACATACGGCGGAGACTGTCTTTTCCCGCACATTTTCATCGGCCTTCAGGATTTCCATAGCACTCCCGCCGCACAGGCGCAAAAGGGCGCTTTCAGAGGATGCGAGCGCCTCGGCCCATGCTTCACCGGCGGGCCGAAGCATCAGCCGTACGCGGCGGGAGGGCTCTACCTTCATCTCCGCGCGCACGCCCCGCACGGCGCGGATGGCCTCAATGACACCGCCGCAGGCAGCCGCTTCCGCGGGAAACTCATAAGCCGGATCCGCTACCGGCCAATCCGCCAGCATAATGGTGCCCTCCGTGCCGGGAAGCTTGAGCCAGACGGACTCGGTGAGGAACGGCATGATGGGATGCAGCAAGCGGAGAAGGCCCTTGAGCCCATAGAGCAGCACGGCCTGCGCGGTCTTCTTCTGCTCCGGCACGCCGTCCATCAGGCGAGGCTTTGCCCACTCGATGTACCAGTCGCAAAATTCGCTCCAGGCGAACTCATAGACGCGCTGCGCGGCCAGGCTCGGGTCGCACGCCTCGATGTTTACGGTGATATCGCGCACGCAGGCGTTCAGCCGCGTGAGAATCCACTTGTCCGCGAGCTCCAGCGGCTTGCCCTTAAGCGGCTCGGCCTCATCCAAGTTCATGAGCACAAAGCGCGAGGCGTTGTACACTTTGTTGGCAAAGTTGCGGGCAGCCTCGACCTTATCCAGCGAGAAATTGATGTCATTGCCCGGCGCCAGGCCGAACACGAGCGCGAAGCGGAGCGCGTCCGCGCCATACTGCTCAATGATATCAAGCGGGTCGATGCCATTATCCAGCGACTTGGACATCTTGCGGCCCAGCGCGTCCCGCACGAGGCCGTGAATAAGCACCGTATGGAACGGCGTTTGGCCCATCTGTTCCACGCCGGAAAAGATCATGCGCGCCACCCAGAAGAAGATGATGTCATACGCCGTCACCAGTACGCTGGTGGGGTAGAAGTATTTCAGGTCCTCCGTTTCCTCCGGCCAGCCCAGCGTGGAGAAGGGGAACAGCGCGGAGGAGAACCAGGTGTCCAGCACATCCTCATCCTGCCGCATGGGCCGCCCACACTTTGGGCAGGTCTCCACCGCCGCGCGCGCGACAACCATCTCCCCGCAGGCGTCACAATAGTACGCCGGAATGCGATGGCCCCACCATAGCTGGCGGGAGATGCACCAATCGCGGATGTTTTCCATCCAGTTAAGATAGTTCTTTTCAAAGCGCGGCGGCACAAAGCGGGTCTTCCGTTCCTTCACCACCGCAACAGCCGGCTTTGCGAGCGGCTCCATGCGCACAAACCATTGGAGGGACGTCAGCGGCTCCACAGTCTTGCCGCAGCGGTAACAAGTGCCCACGTTATGCGTGTGGGGCTCCACCTTCACGAGCAGGCCCAATTTTGTAAGCTCCTCCACCACGAGCTTTCGGCATTCCAGCGCCCGCATGCCCGCATAGGGCCCGGCCAGCTCGTTCATGGCGCCGTCGTCCCGCATGACGCGGATGAGCGGAAGGTTATGGCGCTGCGCCACTTCGAAATCATTTGGGTCATGCGCGGGCGTCATCTTCACGGCGCCGGTGCCGAATGCTCGATCCACGTATTCATCAAACACCACGGGAATGGGGCGGTTCAGAATTGGCAGCATGACGTTTTTGCCGGCCAGGCGGCTGTAACGCCCGTCTTCGGGATGCACGGCCACGCCGCTGTCGCCGAGCATGGTCTCCGGCCGCGTTGTCGCGATGATCACGCCCTCGGAACCGTCTTCGCCAGGGTAGCGGATATGCCACAGGTTTGCGCGCTGCTCCTCAAAGACCACCTCAATATCCGACAGGGTGGTCCTGCAGTTCGGGCACCAATTGATGATGCGCTCGCCGCGATAGATGAGCCCCTTTTCATACAGGCGCGCGAACACCTCCGTGACCGCGCGGCTCATGCCCTCGTCCATGGTAAAGCGCTCGCGCGTCCAGTCGCAGCTGGTGCCAATGCGGCGAAGCTGTTCTACGATGGTGCCGCCGTACTTCTCCTTCCACGCCCAGGCGCGCTCCAGAAACTTCTCACGGCCGACATCCTGCTTGGTGAGCCCTTCCTTGGCAATCGCGGCCACGATGCGCGCCTCCGTGGAGATGGCCGCGTGGTCCGTGCCGGGCAGCCACAGCGTTGGGTCGCCCTTCATGCGGTGGTAGCGGATGAGAATATCCTGCATGGTGCTGACCAGGGCATGGCCGATATGCAGCTGGCCCGTGACGTTGGGCGGCGGCATCATGATGGTGAACGGCTTCCTGCCCGGCACGCGCTTGGCGGTGAAACAGCCGCTTTCCTCCCAGTGTTTGTACATCTCGGCCTCGAACCGCTGCGGTTGATAGGCCTTTGGCATTTCTTGCTCCACGGTATCCCTCCTACCCTATACGCAATGTGCGCAAAAAGCCGCGTCCATCCAAAGGACGGACGCGGCTCCGTGGTACCACCTTTATTCCCGGCTTAACCGGCTTAGGCCGCTATAACGCGCGGACACGCACTGGCTACGCGCCGGCCTGCCTTGGCCGGATTCGCCCATGACCCTCCGAAGCGACCTTCCGCGCGATCCTTCCCAAGCGGCCTTACAGCCTGTGAACCGCCCTCTCTTCAGGCGACTCGCGCGTACTCCTCTTCTTCAACGGGAAACTATTATAATAATATAGTATGGAGGATAACGGGAAAAAAGTCAAGGGTATCACGAAAATTCACGCCAAACGCACGAATGGCTATACGCACAATTGGGCGCCGTTCTCCATACGCGTTCCCTTTATTCCCCCAGATATCTCTCCCCATCGCCATACTTCTCAATAATATAATCAATATCCTTATCGCCCCGGCCAGACAGATTCGCCAGAATCGCACCCTGCTTATTCTCCTTCGCGTACCGCATCGCAAACGCTACGGCATGAGCGCTCTCCAACGCGGGGATAATCCCTTCGTAACGGGACAGTTTGTAGAACGCCTCCACGGCTTCCACATCCCCCGCGGCCTCATAGCGGATTCGGCCCTGGTCGCGCAGAAACGCGTGCTCCGGCCCCACACCGGGGTAATCCAGCCCGCTCGCGTTGGAATACACGGGCGCGCAAGAATCGTCCTCATTGAGCAAAAACATGGACTGAAAGCCGTGCAAAACGCCGTTTCGCCCATAGGTGAGCGTCGCGGCATGCTCGCCAAGCCGTGTGCCGACGCCCAGCGGCTCCACGCCATACAGGTCCACAGGATCCGCCAAAAAGGGCGTGAGCATGCCGGCCGCGTTGCTCCCGCCGCCCACACAGGCGCATACCGCGTCCGGAAGAAAACCGGTCATCTCCGCAAACTGCTCGCGCGCCTCAATGCCTACAACCATCTGGAAATCACGCACCATCTGCGGAAAGGGATGCGGCCCTACCGCCGAACCAATGCAATAAATTGAATCCTCATAATGTTCCAAATAACTCTCAAACGCGGAATCCACGGCCTCTTTTAAAGTCTTCAGGCCAAAGGATACAGGCACTACCTTGGCGCCCAATACCTTCATGCGCGTCACATTGGGCGCTTGCTTGGCAATGTCCACCTCGCCCATGTGTATTTCGCACTCCATACCAAAATACGCCGCCGCCGTCGCAAGCGCCACGCCGTGCTGGCCCGCGCCCGTCTCGGCGATCAGCTTCTTTCTGCCCATGTACTTGGCCAGCAGCGCCTCGCCCATGCAATGGTTGAGCTTGTGCGCGCCCGTGTGGTTCAGATCCTCGCGCTTGAGGTAGATCTGCGCGCCGCCCATCAGCCTGGACAGCCGCTCACAGTGGTATACGGGCGTGGGCCTGCCTTGGAATTCACGGCGGATACGCCGCAGCTCATTGATAAACTGCGCGGAATGGCAGATGGTCTGATAAGCTTCCGCAATCTCCTTGAGCGCTTCCTTCAGCTTATCTGGCACGAACGTGCCGCCATAGGGGCCGAAATATCCTTTTTCGTCCGGGTAGTTTCGAAGGTATGTGCGGTAATCCACAGGTATCTCCCCTTTATTGATGAAGCCGCCCCCTGGGGCGTATTTGAAAACTTCGAAACATGCATGCCGGGCATCTTTCCATTTTCAAACACACCCTTGCGGGACAGCCTCGAAATCAAGCCCTTTTGTATCCCCGGATCATTGCCATGGTATCCTGGCGTAGCCTATCACGTCATTGGGGAGCAGGCTCAGGATTTTGAACACGAGCCGCATCGCGCTGACGGACATTTCTTCCTCCGCCCAAGCGGATATCTCCTCTTCGCTCGCCGCGCCGGGGTGGAAGAATTCCATCTCGCCGCTTGCGGGATCAAACGGCGCGCCCTGCGGGTCGCCCGTGGCCACGGCGCAATCCAAGGTAATCAGCGGTATGGCTTCCTCGTTTATGATGACGTTCACGTCCACCTGCGTGCCAATCGCCACGTCCGCCCCTTCCGACTGCGTGGAAGAGATCCAGCGCGCCTCAACCCCATTTGTTTCGCCATTTGTGTCATCCTCTTTGACGAGCAGCCGCAGGGTGCCCTCGGTCGTGGCGGCGCGGCCGAGCGCAATCGTCTTGCTTGTGCAATCAAGCAAAATGTGGGCGACAATATCGCCTTCCTCCATAGCGGAAAGCGCAACGCTCCAATAGCGGTTTTCGTCGGCCCGGCTCACCCCCATTGTCGTGCGCTCCGGCTTTGGCGCCTGAATTTCCAGCGCAAATCCGCTCATTTCCGAACCAAAAGTAGCCCTAAGGAAAATTTGTTCGCCTTCCGGCAGCCATTCAAGGTACAAATCAGCCGGTTCCTCCTCCGGCGTAACGGCGGCCTGCGCCATGCTGGTCACAATATTTCCATCCTCGTCATAGCATTCGGCGTAGTACACGCTAAGCCCGAGATCCTCCTCCCGCAGCGCGGAAAGGGATGTCCGCAACTCTTCCAGCGCCGCCTTGACCTGCGAGAGCGTTTCCTCATCGGACGGCATTTCTATTTCTTCATCTTCCATCATTAAGAGGGTTGGCACCATCCATGAATTCGTATAGTCGATCACGCCCATCCAGTACGCGTCGCTTTCCTTCAAGCCGGAGAGGAAAATATCCGCCAGATCCAGCAGCTCTTCCTGGGTGATATCATATACCGTCGCGGACGCGGCGTTGACGTTAAACACGGAGCTAATCTTTCCTTCATACGCCTCGCCGACAACCGCGCTTTCCGACCACGCCGTCAGCGCCGGGCGCAGGGTGTCCAGCACTTCGGGCAGCGCTTCCACGATCTTGGCTAACGAGTTTCGCCTTTGCGCCATGGAGGCTTGCAATGACGTGGCGATCGTGCCGCTTGGAATACCCTTCATGGTTTCCAGAAGGGAGAACGCGTTCTGGATCGTCCGCGCGAATTCCTCCGGCCCTTCTATGGCTATAGGCCGCGGCAAGTAAGACGCGTCTTGATAGATGTTTTCCCCCGCTATGACCGTATCGGAAACGAGCGCGGGCTGATCCTGCATGTACCAGCCATAGCTGCTGTAGGACAGGCCGCCGTCCGTGCCATAGCGGCCGGCAAACTTAATCGCGCCGAACAGCGACGCGATGATATCGTTGGTTTCTTTCTCGTCAATCAACTGGGGGCTCGCCTTCCAGGTTGCCTTTGCCTCGTAGGATACCTCGCGGCCCGCCTTGACAGCCGCGCCAAGCGTACCCTCCTCCTCAAACACCGCTGCCAGCGCCAGCGGAGCCTGTACCATGACCATGGCGGCGGCCAGAAGGATTGCCAGCAGCTTTGCCTTGCGTTGCATTACCTCACGCTCCCGTCTTTTCTAGATTTGGCATAATTATACCATGCGATTATAGCCGTGTCCAGCTATCGTCCGCCGGGTTTTTCCAAAAAGCCTCCAGCTTGCGGATGTCGTCCGGCTTGATGTACCCCTCCTGCGCGGCCACCTCCGCCAGCGTATGAAAGTCCGTCAACGAGATATTCCGCACGTCCGCGTCCATCAGCCGCTTTTCGCCCTTTTCCATGCCGTAGGTGAAGATGGAGGCGATGCCCAGCACGCGGGCGCCCGCGTCCCGCAGGGCCTGGACCGCGTCCACGGCGGAGCCGGCTGTGGAGATGAGATCTTCTATAACCACGACCCTTTGGCCCCTGTCTATTTTGCCTTCGATTTGGTTGCCGCGGCCATGATCTTTGGCCTTGGCGCGCACATAGGCCATGGGTAGATTGAGAAGCTCGGCGACCAGGGCCGCGTGGGGGATGCCCGCGGTGGCCGTGCCGGCGACCAGTTCGCAGCCGGGATAGTGCGTGCGGAGCAGCTCCGCCAGGGCGGCTTCCACCTGCCGGCGCACCTGGGGGTAGGAGAGCACAAGGCGGTTGTCGCAGTAGATGGGCGAAAGTATGCCGCTGGCCCATGTGAAGGGCTTGGCCGGGCTTAGGAAGACGGCTTTGATGCCGAGCAGGGCTTTGGCGATTTCTTTTTTCATGCTAGGCTCTCCTCGCGTGTTTTATACGCCGACAAAGTCGGCCTGAACTTGGCGGTATGCTTTTACGGGATCGTCCGACGCGGTAATGGGGCGGCCTACGACGATATAATCCGCGCCAATCTCCCGCGCCTGCCGCGGCGTGGTGACGCGCGCCTGATCCTCCCCATTTACGCTTGCGGCCGGATAGCGGATGCCGGGCGTGACGATCACAAAACCCTTTCCGCAGGCGTCCTTGACAAGGCGCGCCTCCAGCGGCGAGCAGACGACGCCGTCAAGCCCGGCGGCCTTGGCGTTCTTCGCGTAGTGCGGCACGGCGTCGTTCATAGGGGCGCCAATGAGGAGCTCGTCCCGCAGGGCGGCCGGGCTTGTGCTGGTTAGCTGCGTTACGGCGATCAGCTTGGCGGCGCCGCCGCCTCCGCTGAGCAGGCCCTCGCGGGCAGCTTCCATCATGGCGCGCGTGCCGGCGGCGTGCACGTTGAGTATGTCCGCGTGAAGCGGCGCGAGGTTGCGCATGGCGCTTCGCACGGTGCTGGGGATATCGTGCAGCTTCAGGTCCAGAAACACGGGATGGCCCAGCGCCTTGATCTCGCGGACAATGTCCGGCCCCTCGCCGTAGAACAGCTCCATGCCGATCTTGAGGAACGGCTTTTCGCCCGTGAAGCGCCGCAGGAACGCGAGGGTGTCTTGCTTGGTGGGAAAATCGCAGGCGATGATGACATCCTTCATGCGTGAGCCCTCCCTATGATGCTTTGTATATCCCGGATGCCGTACGCGGCCATTTTGACGGGCAGGTCGTCCAGAATTTTTTCGCATGCCCATGGATCGACAAGGTTTTGACTGCCGATTTGCACGGCGGCGGCCCCGGCGGAGATCATCTCCAGCACGTCGTCCGCCGTGCGGATGCCGCCGATGCCGATGATGGGGATGCTCACCCGCTCGTACACCTGATACACCATGCGCAGCGCCACAGGCTTGACGGCCGGGCCGGAAAACCCCGCCATCTTTGTGGAGACGACGGGCTTGCCGCTAGCCGGGTCAATCACCATGCCAAGCAGCGTATTGATCAGCGACAGGCCGTCCGCGCCCGCCGCCTCACAGGCAGCGGCGATATCGGCGATGTCGGTCACGTTGGGCGAAAGCTTCATGAACACAGGCTTTTTGCACGCGGCTTTCACCGCGCGGCAGACGGAAGCGGCGCCCTCGGGCGTGACGCCAAAGGCCATACCGCCGTGGCGCACGTTGGGGCAGGAGACGTTGACCTCCAAAATGGCCGCGTCGCTGCGCTCGTCAAAATGCCGGGCCGTGGCTACGTATTCCTCTATGCCGAAGCCTGAGATGTTGGCGATGACCACGCCCCCAAATACCGCGCGCAGTTTCGGCATCTCCTCCGCGGCCACTGCGGGCGCGCCTGGGTTTTGCAGGCCGATGGCGTTGAGCATGCCGCCAAAGCACTCCGCGATACGGGGCGCCCTGTTGCCAAAGCGCGCGTCCCATGTCGTGCCCTTGAGCGCGACGGCGCCCAGCCGGTTGATATCGTAGAAGCGGGCCATTTCATAGCCGAAACCGAACGTGCCGCTGGCCGGGATGATGGGATTGGGGAGCGTGACGCCGCCAAGGGCTACCGAAAGCATTCGCAAGACACCTCCCCGCTGAAGAATACGGGGCCTTCCAGGCAGACGCGTTTATTCCCCGCCAGCGTTTGGCAAGTGCAGCCCATGCATGCGCCAAAGCCGCAGCCCATGCGCTCCTCAAAGGAGAGCTGGCCGTCCCCGCCCAGGCCGTGCACGGCTTTTAGCATGGCCTTGGGGCCGCAGGCGAAGTAATAATCGTACGCCATGGTTTTGAGCGCGTCGGTGACAAGGCCCTTCATGCCCGCCGTACCGTCCATGGTGCAGACGGCGACATCCGCGCCTAAGGAGCGCAGGAGCGTTTCATAAAACACGTCCTCAGCGGACGCGAAGCCAAGGGCGCACGTGACGCGCTCGCCCGCGAGCGTTTCCATAAGGCCCACCAGCGGCGGCAGGCCCGCCCCGCCGCCCACCAGCGCGATGCTTTTCCCGCGTGCCGGGGCCACGTCAAACCCGTTTCCAAGGCCCACAAGCAGGTCAAGCGTTTCACCGGGCCGCATGCCGGCCATTTGCCGTGTGCCCGCGCCAACAACCTTGTAGACCAGGGTCATGCGGCCTTGTTCGCGGCGGCAGACGCTGATGGGGCGGCGCAGGTACAGGCCGTTTAGCTGGATGTTGACAAACTGCCCGGGGCGTGAGAGGGCTGTGGTGTCGCCTGTGAGGGCCAATTCGTAAACATCGCGGGCGATGGGGAGATTGGTTACGATGGTATAGATGCCTTGTGTGGGCATGGGCGGCTCCTTCCTTCTGCCTCACGGCAGGGTTGGACGGCTTGTCGTTATACTCGCGCACAGTCAGCCCAAAGAGGCGCAGCAAGCGGAATTCATCGTCCTCCTCCGCCATGCCGCGGCCGCCGGTGAGCGGATAGGGTATGACGGCTATTCCATCCCTTCTCCGTAAACGATCCTGCCATGGTACCAGGTGGTCACCACTTTGCCTGTCAGCTCCCTATCGGCAAACGGCGTGCTCCGCCCTCTGGAAAGGAAGCGCTCCGGATCCACCCGCCAGGTAGCCTTCCTATCCAACGCGGCCAAATCAGCGGGCATGCCCTCGGCGATGGATACCTCCCGTCCAAGGATGCGGCCGGGCGCGCCGGTCAGCTTCTCCAGCAGAAAAGGGAGGCCGCACAGGCCCTTTTTCACCAGCGCTGTGTAGCAGGCGGCAAAAGCGGTCTCAAACCCTACGACCCCGAACGCGCTGCCCGCAAGGCCGTTTGCCTTTTCCGCAGCGGTGTGCGGGGCATGGTCCGTGGCAATGCAGTCAATCGTGCCATCCAGCAGGCCCTCGATGATCGCCTCACGGTCTTCGGCGGCGCGCAAAGGCGGGTTCATCTTAAACCGGCCATCATCCGCCGTGATATCCTCGTCACAGAAAACGATCTGGTGCGGCGTGCATTCGCAGGTGACGGGCAGGCCCTCGGCCTTCGCCCGCCTGAGCAGCGCCACGCTCTCCCTGGCCGAGACATGGCACACATGGTACGAAACGTTCGTTTTGCGGACCAGCGCCAGGTCCCGCTCGATTTGCCGCCACTCGGATTCGCCCGTGATGCCGGGCACGCCAAATCTTCTTGCCGCGGCGCCGTCATGCACGCAGCCGCCGGGCGCGACCAGGTTTTCGTCCTCGCAGTGAGCGGCCAGCAGCCGTCCCGCCTTCGCGGCGCGGGCCATGGCTTGTTCCATGACGGCGTCTTGCCGCACGCCTTTTCCGTCGTCTGAGTAGCCTATCACATGGGGGGCGAGCGCCTCAATGTCGGCAAGCGCCTGCCCTTTCCGGCCGCGGGTTATCGCGCCAAAGGGCAATACCTCAATTATAGCGTCCGTGCGGAGGATCGCGGCCTCTTTGGAGAAGTGGTCAAGGGAATCCGGCGCGGGGCTGAGGTTTGGCATGGCGCATACGGTGGTAAATCCCCCGGCCGCCGCCGCCCGGGTGCCTGTACGTATCGTTTCCTTATAGGAAAAGCCGGGCTCCCGCAGGTGCGCGTGCAGGTCAATGAAGCCGGGCGAGAGGATGTACCCCGTCAGGTCGCGCACGCTTGCCGCCGGGCAGTCTATCGCTTGCGCGACGCGGGCGATCCAAGGGCCCTCCAGCAGCACATCCCGCCGCTTACATTGCCCGCCTGAACTGATCAGCCCATTTTTCAGCAGGGTTAGGCTCCATCCGCTCATACGCGTTATCCTCCAGCGCCCAATGCAGGGTGGCCATGCGCACGTATACGCCGTTTTCCATCTGTTTGAAGATGCGCGACTTTTCGCACTCCACGGCCTCGTCCGCGATCTCCACGCCGCGGTTAACCGGCGCGGGGTGCATGATGATGGCGTGCTTTCGCATGGCCCGCACCCGCTCCATCGTCAAGCCGTACTTGGCATGGTAGGCGCCTACGTCCAAGCAGCCCTTCGTGGTATGGCGCTCAAACTGGATGCGCAGCATCATCACCACGTCGGCGGTGCGGACCGCGTCTTCCAGCGGCTCGCACGCGTACCCCTCGTCAAGGAATTCCGCGGGGCCCGACACAACGGGGTGCATGCCCAAGCGGCGCATG
>JGI20171J29575_12612250_pt1 | contig 13013 bp, 6 predicted proteins | sample TergutNc150P4_FD_29575 | JGI IMG/M metagenome (IMG submission 29575)
CCCCCACAGAACCGTCGCCGAAACCACCCGCCCAACCCCGCAAGCGCCCGGCCAAGCCCGCACCCCCGCCCGTACTGGACGACGAACCCGACCCCGAAGCCGACGACATCGTCGAGGCCCCCGACGACCAAGCCCTAGAGCTAGTCATGGAGTTGTTCGACGCCGAGCTAGTCAAGGAGGAGCAGACCAAGCCCCGCCCCCGTACCCGCAAGAAGCCCTGAGAACTCTCCAAAAAGCCCAGCCAATACAGTTTCGCGTGCAATCGTACCCCGTGTTTGGGAGACGATTGCACGCAAAGCTCCGTACTCGTGCTCGACTACCAGGAGAAGGAACAGGCCCGGCGGCGAACCGTACTGGCCTAGGCCGCACGCAACAACCAGGAATCCGGCGTGCTGGCCTTGACCTTCATGCCCAGCACCGACTGAGGCCACCATGGCATTCCCCGTGTTCTTCGACACCTGCGCCATCTACGGTGCGGGACTGAACGACCTGTTGCTCACCATGGCCGAAAAGGGGTTGTTCCGTCCGCTGTGGTCCGACGATGTGCACCTCGATCATCTAGGGCGAACGCCCAAGTTCACAGCCTGCCACGCTGGAGGGTACGAACCCTCACACTCACCCCGTACACCCGCCGCAACACTCGTGACAAGGTACGATGCCTGCCCCGCAGGTCCTCGATCCAGACCGCCCGACGTACCACCCCCACCCGGCCCAGGCGCAAACCCCGTACCTGGTTGCGCAGCCGAGCGCTGACGAAACGGTCAGCAGCCCGCGGCAGATGGGCGAGTAAGCCGGACCACAGGCCCATCCAGCGGGCAACCTCCGAATCAGGGCAGGTACGACCAAGGTACGGATGGGATGAGGCTGGGCCAAAGCGCATGATCCGGTTGATGATGGTGGCTGCGGAGTTGAGTTGGTACGTACGCTCGCGCAGTCCGCTGCCAAGGATGGCATCAAGCACCGCCGCGTACAACTCGAAGGTGGTCTCCAGGGACTGGTCGGCGTCGTGCAGCCGTACCTCCTCGCGGTTGACTAGGAAGTAGTACTCCTTGTCGGCGAGTACGCTGTGCACGGAAGTGCCGAAGAGGAACTGCACCGTCACCAGCATGTCCTCGTACACCCGGATCCTAGGATCGAACCTCATCCCCAACCGTACCCACTCCGAGCGCCGGAAGGCCTTGTGGACCATGGTCGCATAGAGCAACTTGTCGCCAATGATGTCAGCCCGCCCCCGGCTGCCGCGCTCAGCGAATCCCTTAGCTGGCACCAACCCCTCGCCCACTTGGCCGTGCTTGACATAGATCAAGTCCGAGTCATTTTCCTGGGCGCAGGCCCAGACCCGTTCGGCCAAGTCAGATGTGACATAGTCGTCAGAATCAACGAAAAACAGGTAGTCACCGACAGCCAGTCGTGCCGCCTCGTTTCGAGGTACGCTGGCGCCGCCAGAGTTGGTCGGCAGCCGTACGACCCGGCCATTGCCAAACCCCCGTTCGGCAAACAACAATTCCACCACGTCCGCACTGCCGTCGGTAGACCCGTCGTCCACCACGATGATTTCGTATTCGTCGGCAGGCATGGTCTGGGAGATCAGTGATTCGACGCAGGTGACCACCGACTCAGCTCTGTTGTGTGCGGGCACACAGAAGCTGATCTTCATGACGCGGCGATCTGGCGCTCGAGGTGTTCCAGCATGCGTTCCTGGGCCTCCAACTGACGCGACAGCAGTTGCATCTTGTGAGCGAACCCACTGCGTGACGGCGGGATGATCGCCTTTGCGGCCCGCTTAGCCGCAGCGATGACTCTCCGCACGCCATTGGCTGGGGTTGGTTTGTCCATCTGGCGCCAGTGATGGTAGGTGCCTGGATCATAAGCGATCATCCGGAAGTTGGTACGTTTGTGGTCCGATCTGCCGAAGGCCTCCCACTCGACCAGGCCCTCGACCAACAGGCGACGGAAGTCCCGCGAAGCGGCCTCCAGGAAGGCCAGCTTAAGGTCGTCGGCCAGGCGGTTGTAGTTCCAGATGTAGGTGTCGTACATCATCGGTGCCAGCAGCCGCCGCAGAGGCCGGGCTGACGGGGTCGATTCCAGGAAGAGCTGGATCTCGGCGTACTCCTGACAAACACAGCAAGCCAACTGGGTCGAATTGATCGACGAAGATCCATTGTCTTGGCGATAGTGGACGTACGGCCTTGTCAGGCAGACCATCCGTTCAGCCAGCGCCAGGGTTTTAAAGCTGAAGGAAGTGTCCTGGAAAGCCGCCCCAGGGGTCTCCAGGAAACGGATGCCGTTGTCAAGTAGGAATTCGCGCCGGTAGATGGCCGACCAGACCGACGGCTTCTTGCGCAACAAGGTGCCGCGTCGGTAGTCCCGCGGGGTGACAACCAGTCCGTCCTCGGCGAGGGTGAACACCTCGAAGACACTCTCCCGCGCAGGTGGCTGAGCCCAGTTCCTATAGAAGTTCGCCTTGGCCATGTCAGCATCAGCCAACCGGGCTCGCCCCAACAAGTCCTTGAACATTGTCGGTTCAATCCAGTCGTCACTCTCAACGATGCCAACGTACTCTCCGACGGCCATCGCCAGGCCCCGATTCATCGTCTGCCCATAACCCTGGTTGGTCTGGGTCACAACCCTGACCCGATTATCGCTGTCAGCGTACGCCCGCAGGATCGCCGGACTGTCGTCGGTCGAGCCGTCATCAATACAGATGACTTCGATCGATGCCAGAGTTTGCCGCGTGACACTGTCCAGGCATTGCCGAAGGTACGGCGAGGCGTTGTGCACGGGGATGATCACCGACACGGCGACGTCTCCATCGCCCGGCTCTCGACCGACTGCATTGGTCATGAAAACTCCCTGGCCTGTAGGTGGCGAGCTACTGGTTTTGGGTCAGTGTAACACTCAGATTCGCGGCGTGTCCCGATAATCTCCTAGCGCCCTTGCACAGCGGTTTGCTGAATGGTAAGTTGCCTATTCGTAACCTCCGGTGGGGCGTGGAACCAGATTCTTGCAGCGTACTATTTTGTCTGGGATAAAGCACCTGCTTGAGCAAAGGGGGACTCGCGGAAAGGAACGCTGTGGGTGGCAGTCACTCGGAGAAGGTCGGGATCGTTGGGTTGTGGTCCTCAGCGAATTACGGCAACGTACTGAGTTATTACAGCTTGTACCGTTCCATCGAACGTATGGGCTTGTCCCCTCGAATGATCGCCCCACCCGCCGATTATCCCGACGACGTCGCCAGGAACCACTCACGCAAGTTCATGGTCGACACCTACGATATCAGTCCGAGGGTTCCCCTGGACCGGATGCACGAACTGAATAACTGGTGCGATACCTTTGTCGTGGGATCCGGTCAGGTATGGAACTGGGGTCTGACTCAAGGATACCGACGCTCCCTTTGGCTCGACTTTGTTCATGACGATAAGCGCAAGCTTTCGTACGCTGCTTCATTCGGTAGTGAACAGAACCCCATTCCGGAAAGTGAACAGCCAGTTCTTAGTCAATTACTCCACCGCTTTGACGGCGTCTCAGTTCGCGACGGATACGCGATGTCGATCTGTGAAAGGCATTTTGAGGTTCAATCTCGATCAGTCCTTGACCCCATCTTCCTTCTCGACCCAGAGCACTTCCTGGAACTAGCACGGGACCGGTCCAGGCGAAAAGGTCACATGCTGGCCTACATTGAGAACCCTCACCCAGAACAACGTGGTCTCATCACAGGGCTGTCCCAATCACTGGGCCTGGAACCACTGGCTTTATTGGGCGGGCAGTCGCCGGATGCGCGGGCGGCCGAAGCGGTGCTCAGCCTTCCCTCAGCGGGTCCAGAAACCGACATTCGCGCCTACCTTGCCCTTGTCGCTGAGTCAGAGTTCGTCGTGACCGATTCACTGACAGCAGCCAGTCTTTGCATCGCAATCCAGAAACCGTTTGTTGTTGTGCTTGATGGAGCGCATGACAACTCGCGGTTCCAGTCTTTAGCGGATACTCTACGTATCCATGATCGCTTTGTGGCGAACCCGTCACTAGAAACTGTGTCCAATGTGGCAAGCGCGTCAATCGAGTGGCAACCAGTCAAACAGAATCTCGCTTCATTGGAACGTGACAGTCACCAATGGCTCGCCGAGCAACTTGGCATTGAGCCCGTAACTGGCCAGATCTATCCCACGGTTGAAAAAGTTGTCGTCCAAAACTTGGTCTTCCCCGAAGGAAGTTTGGAGGATGATTGGAACCTTTGCAACCGAGGCACCCATATGTGGATCGATGTTGCACGAGAACGAGACAATTGGCTGAACGGCCAACGCTTTTGGCATCTAGCTGCGGGGCGCATGATTGAATGCTTCACTTACCTCAACTCCTTTTCTATTCGAAAATGGTCCACTTGGACAACAGCTCAAGAGTTCGTCCTTCGTATCAGATTGCAGGGATCGGGAAGCGTCATTCCCTTCGGCCACTGGAAGGATGAAACGGGGATTGGCAAAGAGTTCGGCTCAATCGTTACGTTCTCTTGCGACCAACCCAGGTGGGTGACGGTTCCCGTCAAGGCGTTCAGAGCTGATGTCTGGGGGTTCACGATCGAAGCCATGAGCCCGGTTCGCGTCTTCGACGGGCACTATGTCGCGATCACTGGTTCACCCAAGAACACCGTCGCACTGAACCTGATCACTACGACTTTCAAGAAGGAGGAGTTCCTTCGCCGTAACATCGGAGAACTGTCACGGGTTCTCTTCGGCCAAAACGAACCTGGACGCCATACATTCATGACCATTGTGGATAACGGCCAAACGGTTGATCCAGCAGAATTTGAGTCAGCCCATGTTCGAGTGATACCCAATCAGAACTCAGGGGGCGCCGGTGGATTCTCTCGGGGCATGGCCACCGCTCTTCAAGATGAGCGGAAGCCAACGCATGTACTGCTAATGGACGATGATGTAGACATTTTGCCGGAGGCGATCTTCCGCACTTACAACCTCCTGTCCATCTTGAAAGAGGAGTTCCGCCATCGTTTCGTTGGAGGCGCCATGCTTGAGTTGCGGCGCAAATCCATGCAACTGGAGTCGCTGGCCCACCTCGCTCCTGATTCGATATTGACTCGTCCCGAGCACAATTTCAGAGATTTGACCAAGTGGGATCAAGTACTGCTGAATGAAATCGATTATGAGTTCCCCAACCAGTACGCCGGCTGGTGGTATTGCTGTATCCCGACCACCGCTCTCGATGATGGGCGGGTAGCGTTTCCGTTCTTCGTGCGAGGTGACGACATTGATTTCTCACTGAGACACGCTCCGGGCTTCTTACGCTTGAACGGTGTCTTCGTTTGGCATGAGGCGTTCGCGCCAAGGTACTCAATCACCACTGAAAAGTACCAAGTGATCCGAAACAACCTAGTCGTTGGAGCAATGCACGGCGACATCAGCCTTCAAAAGGTTGTCTCTCGCATGCGCGCCTTGGTCAAGGACGCGCTCATTGGCTTCTCTTACGGCGAAGCGAACGTCATTTTGGACGCAGTCGAAGAGTACCTCAAAGGCCCGGATTTCTTCGAGAATTTGAATGGCATGCAGTCCATTCGGGACCACACTGTAGAGCCAGGTGTTCGCTTGAGTGTCGAAGAAGGCCAGCGCATGCGACAAAAAGGAGCGGACTCGCAGCTGAAATTAACACGCTTCCAGAAGTATCTGATCCGGGTAAGTAGGAACGGCCAACGATTCCCCATTCCCAGTCACGGCCGGTCGATCGCCTCTGTTGCATACCAGTACGACACGGATCGGGCCAAAGTCTATGGGGTCAAGGAAGTGGTGATAACCGGTGTGGATGGCGAAACCTCCTGGCTGAGAAAGCGTGACCGAGCTCAATTCCGCCGCATCAGCAGACGCTTCGCCAAGCTCACAAAGAGGTTACAGAACGAATTCTGGGAAGTCGCAGAAACCTATCGGGCGCGAGAGGCCGAGTTGGAGAGCCTCAGTCGTTTGAACGACAGACTTGCTTAAGGAAACTGATTAACGGGCCCAACCACCGTCACCCTTTAACTAGGATCCGCGAATCTGCGAACAAGGTAATTGAGGGTGGTAGGCGGCACGATCTTCGAGATGCCCTCGAAGTCTTTGTCCGCGAGCAGTCTGCGCACTCTGGACGCGCTGATCACTTGGCCTGCGAATTCCACCCTTGGGATCTCGACGAACTCCACACCGAATTGAGGCAGGATTCGGCGCATTGTGTCGTTGTATTGCTTGGTCACCTTGTCAAGCGGTTCCTCGCCGGCGAACCGCACCGTGATGTTCATTGTCGGGGCGATCTCTTTGGCGAACAAACTGACGTCCATCGTTGGGTCGATAGCCTGGTCCTGCAACGCCTCCTTGTTGAAGTAGTCAGTGAAAGTCAAGCTGGAAATGATGAACTTGCCACTAGGAAGAACCGTCACGTTCGACAGGTCGGCGGTGCCGGCCTTGATCAAAGCGAGGCGATCCGCGAATGGGAAGATCGACTTGTCCTCCTCGACGGCGAAGACGTACAGACGCGCAACCTGCGCGGCCGCCTGCTCGATCAAGTAGCGGTGTCCGAGTGTGAACGGGTTGCAGTTCATCACGATTGAGCCGACCCTGCCAAAGATCCCCCTATGCACTTGTGACAGCTTCTCCTTATAGTCGCGCAACTCCTCCGCGTACCCCGAACCACTGTCAAGCAGACCAATCTCACGAGTTGCGCCGAAGATGCCGAACATTGGCGGAGGAGTAGTCGGAGCAATCAAAGCGGGCGGGCTCTCTTTAAAGAAGTCATTCTTCTTTAGCTCTGAAAACAGTCTTTCAGCTGTGGCACGATACGCGTTTTCGTTATGGTGATCAATGTCTGCATATACTTCGCCGTAGTCGTGCGGTCGCTGTAGCACTTGGCTGCAATCGATATGTGGGAGATTGGGTATCGGCGAGCTAACGCTGAAAAGCACCATATCGCCGCTACGAATCGGAAGTGATGCCAGTATACCCATGAGATCATCTCGTCGCCCATAATTAAACGTGCCACAGTTCATGACAGCTATGTTGTCGGGATTCCCGGATTCATTTATTAGTCGCTGAATCTGCGAAGAAATCGTACTTGCATCGGGAGCATACATCCCAAAAACACCACAACCACCAGCGCAGTAAATCGTGCGATCCGGCTGCTTAGGATTACCTATTGTCAATCGTTGGTTGTTTGAAATATTCAGATGAGCGCTTTCAACGTCTGGGAAGACGCGAAAACCATGCTTCGGGGCGTAGGCAGGAGGAGGTGACACTAAGGTGGTCATATCTTCTTTTCCGTAACCCAACGCCTGGGCCCATGGAGGTACGAAACCATTGGAGATCTTATTCAGCATTTGTGAATGGGTTACTTTGTTCTGAAGCAGGTAGAGTTCCCACTCCGAACGATTGGCCTTCGGGAACACTGGCTGACGGAATGTCACAACCGAAACATTGGGATGCCTTGCCATGAAGTCGTAGACAGGTCGTATGACAGTAGCATAATGAAGTGCCTTGGTCACCAACGAGGGAAACTGCAAGACAGTTGCTCCACTACGATGAATCTGGTCCTCTACGGTCTTGTCCGCAAAAGGCTTGATCACGATCACAGTATCGTCAGCAGAGATGTCGTGAAGATCAAACTGCTTCGTGACGAAAGCTCCTAGCGACCAGTGATCGAGGTAGTTTTCTTTGAATGGCTTCTCCGATACCTTGGCCTTTACTTCTATATTCTTTGCATTCCTGAAACTCAGTGCTATTGGTTCCGCAATATTCCAATACTGGGATTCGGTAAAAATGATAATATTTTCATGACCATTGTCGAGGCAGTACTGCGGAATGGAGTAGCCTGCCGCGTGAATTGCAGCCAGGGTAGAAAGATGGGCATCCATCACGTCAGCGTAACGCGTGCAAGTGATGGCGCTTACATGGGTATCAAAGCTGACAGAATCGATTAGTGTGCAGGAAAGTGTGTCATACACGACAATATTAATACCCCGCCGATTGACAGAGTATTCGCACCCATTGATTTGGATTTCAGACAGGCTTCCCGCCTTTTGTGACCTACTCGTGACTACTAGTGGCACACCATGATGCTTCATAACCAATTGGACAGCCTCGACCCCAATGCTCAGGTCTTCATAGATCAAGTTACCTTGGTTAACGACTCCGATATAGCTGTGGTTCAGTTGATTGTGAAGGTTTACCGCAAAGCCCCACCCCATCATTCGGGCTGCGTGTTTGTCCGTGAAATAGTTACCGGGACTATCTTTGACCGACATGATAATCAAATACCGATCAGAAACCTCCTTGACTGCACTCAGGTACTGTCCCAAGTCTTTTATGGTTCTCAGATTCGTGTTTATCGTGGTCAAAATGCAGAACCCCTAATTCATCATCTGTAAAGAGTCTTGGCCGAAACGCAACCTACTGTCATAGTCTACACGGTCTCAATAGTTACCGATTTGATCAAGAGATAGGAGCCAGCGCCACGAATGTGCGTGGCACCAATCATGAATTGGTCATAGCCTTCCTCCAATGGTGTGAATTCGCCCTGGACGGCAAACGTCTGGACACCATTCGAGGAAACCGCGCAACTGAGAATGACTTGATGAGTTCCGGTTTTCGAGTTCTTTATGTGGAAGTTAATCTCACGAGATCTAGTTTTGAGATCAAGTTCGATGAAAAGACGGTGTTTCTTGCCTTTTTCGAGCGGAATTCTCAAAGGCATGGTTGCTTGAACACCGCGTTTAGCGAAACCTGCCTTGGGTGTCAGCCTTGTTCCCTGATCAGTGATCGACTGCGACCAGCACTCGGGGCTTAAGTCTAGGCCGCCTGGTCGTGAACTGTAGTGGAATTGAATTGGAGCTTCGTCACTAAGTGGCAATGCCTCTGCCGCCGGAAGGTCAACTGAAGAAGGTGTCGAGTTGTCGGATTCTACTGAAGGATCCGGTGCTGGCTCGTCGTGGGCCGATTCCGATTCCTCAAGGCCTTTCGCGGCAATCTGAACTGCGTCTGAAGGTTGTGGAGGTTCCTTCTGGGTGATGTCCAACACTTCAGTAGCATAATGAATCGGAACACGACAACGTTGAGTTAGTTTTCTCTTGATTAATTCAGGATTTGTATATCCGCAGATTATGATAGCGTCTGTATCAGGATAATCAACTGTGCTTTCTGGTAGTCTCGGAAGATGCCTTTTGCCCTTGGCGTCTTCCACGACGTAGTCGATGGATATGTCTATTGCTTGTCGCACTTCATAGAAGAAAGTCGTATAGGCTGTATTGCCGTAAAGGATAACGTTTTTGTATCCTCTGCTACTGAAGAATTCTTTTATCTTTGTTAGCGACCCTTGATCCTGAGCCAATACCCTGAATAGCCTCGAATTCCTACGCAGGATGTCCCTGCTTTGCCGGAATCGCGCTCTCTGCAGATACACCTCCTCGGGAACCATCTGTGCCTCAATGGCCACCATTGTCGTTGGCTCTCGGCGCTTAATTCGCTCCCATAGATCTTTCAAATAGAAATTCCCAGTGTGAGTCCCCAAAGTGATCTGCTCGCACATCCAAATGAGGTGCTCGTCGCGGTGTTCCCAGTAGAACGGAATGTCATAAACGCGAGCGAACTTAGCCAGCGCCTCCTTCCCGCCTATCGCATCCAAGGTTAGGAGGTTTCTCCTACACTTTGCACAGACGCCGCAATTGAAACTTTCCGTTAGGCATGACTGAAGGTATTCCTGCGCCAATGGATAGTCCATGATTCTTTCGAATTTCCCGACTCGATCCTTCTCACCTCCTTCAGAGTAGAAGCGAGTGCCACCTCGGAAAGATATGCTATTAAGCGTCAGGAGATCGTAGTGGGCGCAGTCAAAGAATTTGCTGTTTGGAACAACGGTGAAGGTGCTGTAATCCCAACCGCTTGATGAGTAAAAATAAGTTCCAAATAGCTTTCCCAGTGACATAACCATAAGGGCCATCATGTAGGTTGCGTACTGATCGAGCCTATCCTTCACCAGACTTGGTAAATTCGAACTCAGCTTAATAATCGGAAGCCCAACCTCGCGAGATAGTTCCTGCTGATGCGCGCTGAGAATGGCTTGGGCATAGGACCATCCTGTTTTGTGATAATACCCACCGAAAGTTCCGCTCGAGAAACTCAGCAGGTGTGTCAACCTAAGGTTCTGATAAGGGGAATCCAGTTGAGTGGCTAGAGTATGAAAGCAATCAAGTCCCATTGAGACACCAGTGCCAACCGCGCCTGCGTTTTCCAGTGGTGTATCAATATGATCTGCCGTTATCTTGACCCGATGTGCATCAGCATCATGCCTAGACAAAGTAGGGATCAGTTGAGTCTCGAGATTGTAGAGCAATTCACTGGTGACCGGAGATTCACAGATAATGTCGTGGTTGTTCTTCATCGCATAAAAAAGCACTCCCACCAAGAAAGGATCAGCCCTCTCAGTCACGAACCATTGATCGCCCCACTGCTCCTCTGTCTCGACATAGAGGGTGAAGGGTTTTCCGTCTATAATCAGATCGCTAGATAATCTGATGAAGCCAGTAGCGTCCGCCCCCCGGGAATGTGAAATAACACTGGGCTTAATTACTATCATGTATATTCGCCGTCTGCCTTTTCTTGGTAAGAAACACTGATCGGCTCAAGCTTAGCAAAGCTCATTGATTCGCGCCCGTACCGTTAACTCAACTAGTCAAGTAGAGCAGCAACTGGCCACAAGCTGAAACGGCGGTTGAGTTGGGATCATCCGATTTGTTGATCAGACATCGAATGCCGGATCTTGGAATGGAACTACATGGTCTCAATAATCACAGACTTGACTAACACATACGCATTATTGCCACGAATGTGCACTGCTCCGATCATGAATTGGTCGTATCCTTCCGCCTTCGGCGTAAAAGCGCCATGAACGGTCAGACTCTGGACCTGGGAAGGGATGATCGTGCAGGGTAGAACTACTTGAAACGCACCTGTTCTTGAATTCTTTACATGGAAATTGATCACGTGTGTCTCAGTCAGTATCTCAAACTCAACGCAGAGGCGGTGTACACGCCCTTCTTTTAGCGGACTACCCAGTGTCATTGTTGCTTGGATGCCTCGCCTTGAGAAACCTGGCTTGGGAGAGAGTCTTGTGCCTTGATCCGTCACTGACTGCAGCCAGTGTTCAGGATCGAAGCTGAAGCCACCACTTTGCGCACGATAACTGAGCTGGATCGGATAGTTTGAAGAGACGGAGCCAGGAGGGGTAGGCGTTGGATCTCCAGCAGGAATGGATTCAGTGAATACTCGAGTATCCCTCCAGGCCCTGTAGAAAGCATCACGTAGTGGTCCAGCCCATGGGACTGCACTCGGCAATGCAAAACCATTCTTACCTATCCACTTGAGGGGGCGCGAAGTCAGAAGGCCAATCTGGTCGCCCAATGCGGACTTCATGAACTCTGCACCATTAGTATTGTTAGTGAGGATGAGGCTCATGCCGTTGCGGGTTTCGCATTCCAAGTCGCGCTTCGAGAGCCCCCAGAAGTCTCCAATTGTAATATCTCCATACCGTGGTAACGACTGGTACTGGCAGTTCTCGCAGTGGAGTGGGCACAGTGTGTGCGGGTGATACATTCGCTGATAGGCGTCCTGCCGTGCCGAAAGCACCTTCTTTTGGCCATCCGGATAAGTCGCCTGCACAGTGTGCGGACCCGAAAAAGTAGATCCTTTGTGACGAAACTGAAAGGCTCCGATATCTCCAAAGGTTTCACGTACGTACGATCTAAAGAAGGCGGAAGACGGGGCGTTGCCGCACAATAGATCGACGGTGAGCAGGGATTTCGGTGGTTTCTTCAGGAAAGCCAGTAGTCCGGCCACCTGGCACGGCAACCCTGAGAAGAGAACCGGCTGTCCGCGCTTGAGGCGGTCACGTACGTCAATAAAGCTGTTGCCGACGTCAGACTGTAGGTACTTGGACTTCTGGAGTCGCGGCAGATCCTCCACTTGTTCTACGGTTTGATGGCGTACCTTGACACCATCCCATACGGCTCCGACCACCGCTCCGGCCTGATCGATCATGTGGGACGCCAGCAGCGTGAAAACCCCGCCCGAGGTGCTGGCTTGTAGCAGCTGCTGGTCAGTCGTCTGGAATGAGTAACAATCCGGTTCACCACTGTTCGTCTTCGCAGGAGGGACAATGGCCGGGCAGACTCGAACACACAATCCACAATCAGTGCAGTTCGTTGCATGGATCTGCGGTCGGTAGTAGCCGTAGTCGTCTTGGGCGACCCTCACCGCGTCGAAAGGACAGGCGTTCAGGCAAGCCATGCAACCATTGCAGAGCGGGTTGAGGCTGAGTGTCGCCGGGACATAAGCGGTTTCAACTCCCTTGGCCGGGCGCCAACCTTTCTCCCCGGAATGCGCCTTGACCAACTGCCGGGCGATCTTCGGAGCCTCGACTAAGAAGGCCGATGAGTACGGCAGTGGCACCGCTGGCATCGGCAGCAGATCAGGGTCGGGGAGTACGGAGGCCTGCTTTGGGGCATGACCTAGTGCGCTTGTCAGCCACAGCAGGGACTTTTCCCGCTCACGGGCCAGCACATCCTCAACCGGCTGATAATCGATGTCACTGACAAGGGCGTCGAGGTCCATCTCCGACTGCAGGTTGTAGACGGCTCGATCTCGTAGGCCGGTCAGGGTCAGCAGGCTATCGAATCGAGTGACGCCACGAGCCCGGTTGGGCAGAGTGATGAACGGTTTCGAGAACAATATGGAGAAGCTTGTCCCATGGAATGAATCCGTCACAACAAAACTACTGTTTCGGAATGCCTGGAGGAATTTGATCGCGTTCACATCCTCAAGCACAGGCATGCCGAGGGCTTCTCGATTTGCGGCTCGATTGCCTCGCCCATCTAGAACATTGACCAAGGGAAGCTTCAGTCGGTTGGAGACCTCGGTGAGCAGAGCCACTTTCTCTGGCGTCGGGTCCAGCACATAGGACAATATATATGGACCATCGGGCTGCCAGTCGGACTC
>JGI20171J29575_12612248_pt1 | contig 12994 bp, 14 predicted proteins | sample TergutNc150P4_FD_29575 | JGI IMG/M metagenome (IMG submission 29575)
TAATTAAAAAATGCACCGGATTAGATGCGGCAACAATTAATTCTCTAAGAGATTTTAAAACCATTTTATAAAACCTAATACCTTATTTCACCCGCCGCTGCGTTTATCAGCGGCGGCGGGGTTCTTTTTGCAGTTCATTAAGAACGAAGAAATCCGGCAGTTTGATATTTTTTAAATGCATTTAAATTTTTGCTGACGATCTGTACAAAATCATCATATCATTTTAAGGAAATACACTAATACCATCACATTTATTATGCTTATGAAGAGAAATATCATTGCTCAAATTAAATCTTGAATTTTTTTCGGCAAAGTGGTGGATGTGGGTTTATAACAACCGAAAAATCTCATTTCGAGCAGTTTACGAAAAAACTTTTATGAATTAATAATAGTGCATTATGATCTCTTAGTAAGCAGGTTCAAACATCTTATCTCATAAATTTTGTTAATTTACAGTGACATGCTTTGTAAAAATCATTATTATATTAATTGAATGCATTGGTGCAATTTGAGTTGCTATAATCAGATTAATATTTAAATCGGTTCACTTTTTTATCAAACTGCTCTAAATGAGAAAAATATCGAATTAGAAAGCAAATTGGCCTGTATCGAATAAAACAAGCCCTCAGATAACTGGGGCTTTTTTATGTTCAAGTTCTGATTGTTTTGGTGGTATATAATGTCAAGACGGATACGATGATAATTTTCCTTAAGTTGTATAAGGATATTTTTCGTTTTTTGATCAACTTCGACACGATCAGAATATAGGATTTTCAGAAAAATACTGTAAGTATATAAATCCAGCAGTAGCTAAAATCGCAATTATCAAAGTGATTGTAAATAGTACTTGGAAATATGTAGGTATATATTTTAGGTATTGGTAAACAAGAGTTTCAATTCCGCAGTTTGGGCACACTTTTATTTCACCGTTTTTTTCAACATCATATAAGCGACAATGTTTGTTTGTACATTTATATTTCATTTATATTAAAAGCCTCCCAGATATGTGATGAAAAAGAAAACAAAAATTAACTGTTAACGCAATCGTAAAAACTATTGCTAGTATTATTACAATTAGATATATATAAAAATGACGACGATTTTTGTACCGATCTTTCTTTTGGCTTTTTTGCTCAGTCTTCTCGCTCTTTTTTCTTTTCTTAATTTCAGCTTTTTGTTTTTTCTTCATTCTATCATTATCACGTTTACTTGAAGAATCGCAGATTATATCATCATATAATACAATAATAGAAAGGTCATCGTTAGTTGTTTTCCGGAATGTTTGCAATATATAAGTTTCGAGCCACATCTCAGTGTGTAGTTGCTTTTTTATTCCATTAAAAATATGATAGGCTATCTCACTATCAATTGAATTGTGGAAAACTAAACCGCCATTGGCGCACCCATCTGTAGTAAGGATAAACCCATGAACGTCCGACAATTTCCCAACATTTATTTTAAATTGCATATCTGCATCATTATCAGTAATAAAAAAGGTGCGTGTTGTGTTTCCGAAATTTTTAAGCCGATTAATGGTTTCCCATTTTTGCCCACTAAAAGCGTTAACGCAACAATCTCCTATGCTACCACTAATAAAGAAATTTTGATCATTATATACCACCACAAATGCAAGTGTGCTTGAAAAATCGTTTTTGGAAGTATTATATGGAATTTGGGTTCGTTTTTGATTTAAAAAGAAATCAAAACACTTTTTTATTTCATTTGCCAATTGATACGAACCGAACAATCTGTACACTTCATTCATTTTGGTGCATTCGAAAAAGTGTTTTATACTTTCACAAGCAATGGAAGCTCCTATTTCGCCAAATGGTGCGATTGAAGCCCCATCGGCAACAACGCATAATAGGAAGTCATCGCCAACATATCTTTCTGCAAAATCTTGGCATGCGAGTTTATTCTTAAGATGTGAGTTGCCCGGTATTCTCGCTCGTGTTGCGAACCACATAAATAACCTTCCTTTAGAAAAAGGGGCGTGAATGCCATTAATCATGACAATCCTTGATTCTTTAAATCATCAAAAAATGTATCAACAATATCGTCGATATTATAGATAACTGCTCCACCTTTTTGGATTGCAAAGGTATCCAAGCGAGGAACAGTCACGGTAAGTGTTTTTACTAAAGCATCAAAGAATCTACAAACATCAATTTCTAAATCAGATGCATAAAAAACGAGTTTTTTCCCTCGTTTGGAAATACTTTCAAGTATTGCTTTATTCACCTTATCGTTATCATTATTATAGCCAATGCCAAGTATAAATAAAACCAATTTGTCTTCTTTTTCTAAGGATTGTAATTTTGCTATAGCGTCATCTTTAACTGAGTCTACTTCATTGTTTGGAAAACCGTCTGTATAAAGTAAAATCCATGGCGTATAATCGTTGTTTGATATAATTGTTTCTGCTAATTCTACCGCTTTTAGCAAAGCGCTCCATAGATGCGTTTGACCATTAAAATCATCACGAGTAAACGGATTGAAATTATAGTTCAACAATGTGGATTTTTCTGGTTCGCTTACTGTTGACGAAAATTTTATAACGTACAAATCGGTACGACCACAAATCACTGCATCGGTAGCCTTAATAGAAAAGAATTTCTTCAATTGCTCGTTCATCAGGGTATACTTTGAAGCCATGCTTCCGCTAACGTCCTCGCATAGAATTACAGACACTCTTTTAGTGTTGAGACTTAGTTTGTTGTCGAAGTCAAAAGCAGGCAAAGATTGTTCGGATAATCTTCTCATCTATTTGTCCTCCCTTGATTTAAATAATAGTAAAAAGCATAAATAAGACCAGGAATATCAAAAATATACTCAATGTACTCATGCAACAATTGTTCAAACCCTTCTTTTATTTGGTTGTGGTTGCTGAATAAGCTATTCAATAAATTACAGTAAAGAATAATCAGAAAATGAAAATCATCTGTAATTGATAAAGTTTCTGTTTTTGAATCTTTATTAATTATCATTTCTGGATGTAAACCTTCACAGGGATGGTTAAATATTTGAAAGCTATCACAATCAATGATTTTAATTTTTTCATTCTTTGTAACAAGGAAATTTTTATAATGAAGATCTGCTATTACAATGTCACTTAAATGAACTGATCTTACTGCTAATGCAATTTTAAGAAACACTTTGATAATATCGCGTAATAAAATATTTGGATTTTTTGACAACTTATACATATATGTTTCCAATGAATCACCCTCAATAAAAGGCATGAGGTAACCGATTATTGAACCATTATTGGAATAGACAAACGATTTCGGCAAAACACAAAAACATGTAAATAGTTTACCTGCAGTTGATTCCTTCATCAAAATATTAATTTTATTTACCTTATTCGAACAATTTCTACGATAAATTTTTATTATCTCGCTGGAAGATGAATTAAATTGGTAAAGCACAGACTCTCCGCCACCAAACTTGCTTCTGAACACATCTTTTTTGTTGTAGTATCGTTGACCGTTTATAACAATATAGCCCTCATTAGACAATTGATTTTTATCTGTATATTGTATCGGCTTCATTGTGATATGCGACGAGAAAGAGTCATTATAAGGGGAACATATTCTTTTAATGATAGATGTGAATTTCGGAATAATGAGACGATCTGTTTCATGGACGATTTTTCTATCAAATCCATCAAAAAAATGAGAAATGTTATTATTTGTCGTGTGTGGAGTATTTAAATCTAAAGTTTCATTGAGAAGACAGGAAACAATACATAAAGGAACATCTAAATTACTTTTTTCTAAAAGGTTTTTGGGACTAATAAAGTAATCAAATTGGTTAGCGTTTTGAGATTTAAGTATGCGCTCTAATCTAAATTGAGCATTTGAAACAGATTGGTGGAAACACTCCTGCGCAAATAAGGCTAACTCAATTTTACTGAAAGCAAACAAGCTAATCATAAAATTGTCTTGTTTGCTTTCAGTTTGACATAGAGCGTTTATTAAATGATCATAATCCGCAGTTAAAACCGAAGTAGAGAGAACAATATTTAGAAACTCTCGTTTGTTATATTCGGAATCATATTTTGAAAGCATTTCTGTGATAGTTTCAACTTTACTTTTTGCCATAGTTATAAATCCTCTCTTCTTTTTTTCATGTGGGAAATATATCTATCACAGAATTCCTTGAAGCGGTCAAAGTCATGTAAGCGGTTGTTTTGGGAGAATTCAATTACAGTGTTCATGTTTTTATATAGTTTCAGAGGAAAAGATATGACATTGTAACACTCATGTTCCGATAAACTTTCATCGCGCAACAATTTTTGTATAAAGTCAAAATAGCCTATAGCTTCCCTTAATTTATCGTATTTATCAGTGTGGTATTCTTGTTCGAAAGCATTTGGATTATCTTTGTTTTCTTTTATTTTTTCTTTGAGTGAATTTATTTCCGCATAAAAATCGTTCATGTTAGAAGTAAAGCTGCGTCCCAATCGATATAGCTCAACAAGAGTAGAAAAATGGTTTTGCTTGGTATTTTTTTTCAAGGCATCCTTTGTGGATTTGTTGGAAATAATAAGAGATATAATCGAAACGATGCATGCTAAGCATGTAACACTCATTTGAACGATTGAAACCCATGCTGTATTCATATTCTTACCTCTCTCCGATTAATAAGAAATGGACGCTTTTGAGTCAATCTGTTTTTCCACAATTCGAATCGATTAATAAAAAACAGATCATCCTTTTCGTCACGATGGTTAGGCTTCATAATAGTTTGCTCCTCTTTTTTGAGATTAGTTGTCACCCATAATCATTTTAGCCATTTCACTATTTCTCGGTAATATAGCAACTGCACGATTCGACTTCGCGGCAATGCTATCGGTTATAAATTCTCCATCAACCCATTCATTTAGATCATACCAAGGCGCTTTTGCGCCCAACCCAATAATCTCAATTCGATTGCTGTCTACACCCAACTGAACCAAAATCTCTCGAACAGCGTTTGCCCGCTTTTCAGAAAGATCTACATCTCCACCATTTTTACTAGGATCGGCTGTCGATCCCGCTAAAAGTATTTTCATATCTGGATAGTAATTGAGATTATCAGCATATGGCTTCAATATAGAAAGAGGGTCTACATCTTCTCTGAATTCCCAGATATCTTTCTGGAAACCCAATTTCTCTTCAGTAAGATATGGTGGAAGTTCTGGATTATCACCATTGCCAATGTTATCCCAAAAAAACACAGGTGTTACAGGTTGACTGCACGCATAAGTTTTATCAGCATTTAATGCAACAAAAAAGCCTGTTTCATCTGAACCAGCAACCTTAGACGGTGTGGCTTTAGCCATTTCAAGAATTTCCCCCCATATATACTGTAAATTTACGATCTCAATATTATTAAGCAACGGTTGCGGTTCGTTAACCTTGCCCAATCCATACCAAGTCACGGTGACACCTTCAAGGTTTGGAATATCGCTCGATTTATATAAAGATTCAACCAAATTTTCTACTTCTACTTTTGTTTCTTCATTTTCCCACACCTTAACCCCACATTTTATAAGTTTGAAATATTTTTGATTTAAAAAGCTTAATGCGCCTGATGTGCAAAGTCCAGTATCATAAATGATAAGCTCTTTTTTGATTTTTACTTTATCATCTCCGTCCTTCTTCATGAAGTCCATATAGTTTTCAATTTGATTTAATGTTTCGAAAGCAACAGTCAACGATAATAAAGTATCAACTTCTGGATCATCGCTTGGATTTGATGATTGTGTTTCAACACGTTCAATTTGCGCCTTAAGGATTTTTGACTCCCAATAATCATGGTTATCTTTATAAACCGTTTTGGCGCGCTTTACATCGCTTTCTTCAAGAAATCCCAATAATTTTCCATTAGAATCACGAATTGCTGTAGGATTTCCGTCCACCACAACAATGCAAACACTTCCAAATACAGAGTAGGCCTTGTAGATTTCTTTTTGAATCGGAACATCAGGGATTTTACTGTTGGCGTGATTTCCTGCTAATATGACCATAGCAACAGGAGGATCTTCTGGAAACGGATGACAACCAGATAAAACAGTTAATAAAACTATTGCTACAGTGAACAGGGTAACTGCTTTTTTAAAATTTTTCATAAACCCTATCCTTTCTTAGCAACCACCTACTCGTCATAGGCAGTCGACGTCCTTGCCGCCACATAATTTCTAAGACGCATCCTCATAGCAGAAATTTCGATTTTCGTATTGTTATAACATAAGGTTTCGTTTTCATTGAGAGTTTCTTTTAACTCATCCTCATTTGATAATGCAGTTATATAACCTTCCAATTGACTTTTTCTGATGCGTAATGTTGATAATTTTTTTGATAAACGGTATAGGTCAAATAAAAGTGGATCAAAGGCTAAACAACCTACAACGACATTCATTAGACTTGTAATGATTGGGAGAAGTATCAATAAAATTGTTATAGGTAGAGCTAAGTCTGGAGTTTCTTTGTATGAAATTCCCATTGTGTAAATCCTATAAATTATGTTTCCAATAACACCAAAGGCAAATGCTATGGATGAAAGCCAAAAAACAATATTATGAACAGGCTTTCCAAGATTGTAGCTTTTGAGACTTAATGCATAACCGACATACATTGTAGATACCTCAAAAGCTACTATAAACGCCGCAATGATTAAACCGCGATTAACGACACTATCTGGCAATGTCATGTTTGCTATTTGCAAAAAACCGAAAAAGTCAATTAGTGCCAACACTGCTGCTGCGGGTGTAGTAAACTTATGGCTGGTATACCAAGTATGCGCTTTGCGTATAGCTTGCAAAAGCTCACTCTCAACAGATATTTTTAAAGATGTATCTGATTGCACTTTTACAAAACTAGCCATTATCATCTTCCTCCTCATCGGATTCTTCATCTTCTTCTCCAATGGAGAACGGCTTTGACTTTAATCGTCCTTCATATAGCGGATTATGTTTTTCATAAAGTGCCTCAACGAAATTAAATTCAGCTTCGGTTGCGGCAATTTGTACATCGAATTCGTTAAGCAATCGTTCGTACTCCGCTTTATCAGCTACTCTCCGAACGAAAATATTTTTAATGAAGTGTTGATTAATACTGTGTTTACGTTCAAGCGAAGATAGAAGAGCGGTAATGTATTCTTCAATAATGCTGTCTAAATACTCCGGGCAACTGGTTATATCTAACCCTTGCTTCTTTAGCAAAGCAATTCGTCGATCAATGATAGCTTCGAAATTGTCTGACCTTCGGAGAATATCAGACACATCATACGGTTCAACTTGAGGAACTCCATATGGTATCCTCTTTAAAATCTCACTCTGATTGCTTTTTGATGTTTTCTTATCAGATCGGCTTTTAGCCATCTTAATCACCTCACTTACTAATTGAGTCTATTTCGGATTTAATCTCTGCAAGCAAATCGTCAATGGCGAAAATAGGAGGTATTTCTCGCGAGTCATCACCACACCTCAAGGTGCCTGTCCAATACGCTGATAATTTTGCAATAAGGATATCGCGCAACTGATTACAGCGGATTTGAGTTACCTCAACCTCTTTATCAACCAATAAGGAATATTTTTGCGTGTCAGCTGAAATTGTTTCTATTGATTGATTGAGTGCCCCAATTTGCTTTTCTCTGGCCACCATGCGAGCCTTAAATTCATTAGTGTGATACTCCCTCAGCACATCGTCTGTTAACGCTTCTTCGCCACTCAGTCTTAATAAATCTGTTGGAGCGTTTTGTGTTTGATCTATCCCATTTATTAACCGTTGTCTGCTATTAATATGCAGTTGAAGAGCTTCGATCTCTGATTGCACATCCATGATGATTTCGGCCAGCAATTCTTTTTCATGTTGGACTGCAACGGAGCAGAGACTAATTTCTTGTTTGAGAAAAGGAGAAGCAAAATTGCCGGATGAATCCATTTTGAACACATGGTTTTTGCAATCTTTTTTTCCTTTTCGATGAAGATGCCACTCTGAGAATAATCCTAATTTTTTCTTTTTAATAGGCTTACGGCGGATCGTTTTGAGGGTAACGGCACGTTTCACTTAAATACACTCTCCTTCCTCGTTTCTTTGTACTTATTTTATAGTTTCGGATTTTTGGGGAAAAGAACCGCATTTCTCGATCAACTTAATGTCGCGTAACAAAATCAACAATATGTTACATCACCTTATACGGCTTGATTTCGAGCCATAGTTTTTTTCGTTTATAATACCGGTTGCCGAAAAACTCAAAACGTCAATGTTTATAAGTCTTTTTCTGGGAAATTGTCTGACTTGAATATAAGTAATAAATATTTTTTTAAAAATCAATACTATCTATACTTTTGATATATATTACTTATTCAGAAATTAGAGTTCAAAGCAAAAAATAAACGCCAGAAGGCGTTAAAATAGGAAAACCGAGGACAAGCCCCGGCAAAAAATGTTAAAATCTAGCCATAAAAAAAGCCCCGTGTAACATAATGTTGAATATGTTACATGGGCGTACTACCCAAAGGAGGATTTTTTATGGCAACCACAGAACCAATCCGAAATAAGAATAACGTCAGTGAACTGGCGCAATATTATCTGTGCCGCGGACAGGTTCGCAACTATGTACTTGTTGTGCTTGGAGTATACAGTGCGCTCCGTGTTAGCGATCTGCTCAGTTTGCGCTGGAACGATGTGTACGATTTCGAACGCGGCTGTGTGCGTGAGAGTGTTACCATTACTGAGAAAAAAACTGGTAAAGAGAAGACCTTCGCGCTGAACAAGGATGCCGTCAAAGCTCTTAAACTGTTTGCATCGCAGAGTGCCCGGAAAGGGGCGTTCCTCATTGAAAACCCGCAAACCAAGCGGGCAATCAGTCGAATTCAAGCCTACCGTCTGATCCGTGCCGCCGCCGAGGAATTACAGCTTCAGACTCGTGTGTCGTGCCATTCTCTGCGGAAAACCTTCGGTTACCACGCTTGGAAAAACGGTGTGTCCCCTGCGGTCATCATGGAAATCTACAACCACTCATCACTTGCGGTTACCCGCCGCTATCTTGGCGTAACTCAGGATGACAAAAATGCTGTGTATCTGAGTTTAAGTCTGATATCCTGATTTATCTTCCGGCTTTTGCTCAGCCGTTTTAGTGACTTAAGGATTAATAACAGCAATAAAAACAAGATAATGCTTTAGAAAAATATCGAATATCAACTTTCCTTGTTGCTGTAACTCAAGTTAGTTTTTACAGTTTTGCGGTAAGAGAAATGCGTGCACCTCAGGTGCTTTAGTGACTTAAGGATTAATAACACCAATAAAAACAAGATAATGCTTTAGAAAAATATCGAATATCAACTTTCCTTGTTGCTGTAACTCAAGTTAGTTTTTACAGTCTTTCGGTAAGAGAAATGCGTGCACCTCAGGTGCTTTGGTGACTTAAGGATTGATAACACCAATAAAAAGCAAGATAATGCTTTAGAAAAATATCGAATAGCAACTTTCCTTGTTGCTGTAACTCAAGTTAGTTTTTACAGTCTTTCGGTAAGAGAAATGCGTGCACCTCAGGTGCTTTGGTGAATACTCGCGGCTTACCCGGTGCAAACTAAATATATCCAACTAAATATTTAATATGTGAAATTATATCATATACCTAGAAAAATTGCAATCATTTTTTACGACGTTTTCACATCAAATGTATGATAGTGCAAATGCATAGATTTTAGTATTGTTTTGTGGGGAAAGATGTCCTAAGATGTCACGCAAATCGTGCATTTTCTGTGTTTTTTCGGGCGGTAATTGACACCCGCACCTACATGTTTTGTGAATTCTGTATATTCATGCGTTTGTCGTGACAGCGTTTCAAAGAATTTTTTATGGAATAATTAAGGAAAAGTGAGGTTTTAAAGTGACTACAGGAGATAGAATAAGACAATTACGCCAAGCACTTAGTCTAACACAAGGTAAGTTTGCAGATCGCATAGGCATCTCAACCAGCTATGTGGCAGAAATAGAACTTGGAAACAAAACCGCCAATGACCGTACATTGCGGCTAATTAGTACGGAATTCAACGTGGATGAACATTGGATTCGTACTGGTGAAGGTGAGATGTATTATGATGAGGCAGAGATGAACATCGCTAAGCTAACCAGTCTATTCAAGTCACTTAGTCCGAAGTTTCAGGAATGTGCTCTGATCCAGCTTAATGCACTGGCTGATCTATATAAAGTAAACAGAGATTAATTTGGGCAGTATTGGCGGTATGCTGCGGTGAAAGCGGAGACAGCAGCGAAACAACCGCTGCTTTTACCTTTAAATATGGCGCAGTCATTGAAACGAATATTCAAATTGAAATGCCCAAATTGAGTGCCCCGCGTGGCAGGTTCTCAGGAACCGCTGCGCGGGGCTTTTTTACTTGCGGCAGTGAACTACACCTTTTTAACCGGCACCTGTATTTCTGTCAGCAAGTCATCCTCCGATTTGACATCCGGATAACACTTGATAGCCAGTCCGCGGATCAGACCATTGATTTCATAACCGTTTTTCTCAATCCATCCGGCCAGCTTTTCCAATGCGGCATCGTATCCTCCTGAATACGGGCCGGAGAATCGGACTGTTGCCGCCTGCGGAATTGGTTCCAGCTCCTTATACACAAAACAGTTTTGGCTTTCACCTAATTCCGGCACCGGTACGGCGATTTCCACATCCACGCTGCTTTCTTTATATTCCGCGTCATGAAAAATGGAATAACCGTATGTGCCACATGGAATCTTTTTGTCAGCCACGAATTTGCCGAGTTTTTCCCATAACATACCTTCAGCATTATATGCGGGAATGATCTCCCGCAGGGCGAGTACCTTATCTGATGGCAGTGATTTGATTTCTACTTCATAAACCATATTAACACACTCCTTGTCAAGTGAGCCGCGCTTGGCGGCGATTTTTTTGAGTTTGTCCTTTTCATCGGCAATAACATTCTGAACCTCGCGGCGTTTCCGGTCCAACACGTCGCGCATGAATTTGGCATCAGTGTAGCGTGGCAGGATTTCCTTGATTTCTTCCACGCCAAATCCCATGTCACGCAATTCTACGATACGTAATAGCGGCTGAATCTGCCCTGCGCTGTATAACCGATAACCTGTGAAGCGGTCGGTTTCAGCAGGGAACAGCAATCCGCACTGTTCGTAGTATCGGAGCATCCGCGCCGATACCCGGACCATTTTTGAGAACTCACCGATTTTGAACATGAACTCGCCTCCTTTTTTGCATTCCGGCCAGTCTGCATAATTAAGAATACACCTTGACATAGTGTTAAAGTCAACAGTCAATTTTAAAAATTTTTTATGATCCAATGCGCCTGACGCGCTTGGTGTTATTAATCCTTAAGTCACTAAAGCACCTGAGGTGCACGCATTTTTCTCGCAGGAAAACTGAGAAAACTTACTTAAGTTATAGTAGCAAGGAAATCAGCTATTTGATACTTTCTTTAGAACATTAGCTTGTTTTTTTATTGCTGTTATCAATCCTTAAAGTCACTAAAGAGGAAAAGCAGAACTGCTCACTTCGCCGCTGGAAGAAGTATGTGATATATTAAATTAAGAGGAAGTGTCCAAAATAAATTAGTACGTGAACAAAACAAACGGCTAAAAATATTTCCAAGCCGGTAAAATTCATGGTTAACGTAATTGAATCCATCAAGCAATTCTTTTGAAGACATATTTTTTGGCTGAAAAACCACATCGGTACGGGAATTGTATTTTGACCAATCTTCTGTTAAAATTCTGCCTTCCGCTTTGAGCCGGTCAAACAACGGCGTCCCTGGATAAGGCGTCAGCATATTAAAAGTGGCCTGTGCAATGCCGTTGTCACGCAAAAAAGCAAGGGTTTTATCAAACACATTGGGAGTATCGCAGTCAAATCCGAAAACGATTCCTGCTTGTATAGAAATACCGTGAGAATGAATCCGGCGGATTATTTCCTTGTAACGCTCAACTTTATTAAATGATTTATTTGCGCCGTCAAGTGACATTTGGGAGACGCTTTCAAATCCAATAAATAAATGGCGGCAGCCGCTTTTATATGCTAAATCTAAAAATTCATCTTCTTCGCCCGCCTTAATACTGGCCTGTGATGTCCACCACTTTTTGTAAGGCGTTATCGCCCTGAACATTTCTTTGGCATACTCCATATCCGCCGAAATGTTGTCGTCCCAGAACACAACCACTTTGCCTCTGAAAGTGGAAAAATCTTTGACAACTTCCGTGACGGGGCGCTTTCTAAATTTGTTTTTGTATATACAGGCAATGGTGCAGAATTCACAGGAGTTGGGGCATCCTCGTGTAGCGAACATTGTTCCCGCGGTGTGGTCGGCCCGGTGAAAGTGCTGCGTTTGAAGAAGCGGCACATTCTCTAAGTTTACAGTATCTTTATCGGTATAGCGCCTTTTAATATTCCCTTGTGCAAAATCAATGAAGAATTGAGGCAAAGTATTTTCAGCTTCGCCCACAAAGATGCTGTCGGCATATTGTTCGGCTTCATCAGGTACCAGAGTAACATGAGGGCCGCCCATAATAACGGTAACACCATTGGAGCGGAATTTTTCGGCGATGTCATATGCGTGATAGCAGCAGGGAGTGTGAAAAGTCAATCCTACCAGATCATATTGGCCGGAATAGCCAATTGGCTGGGTTTCCTCATCTATATGCATCACTTGCCAATCTGACGGAAAAAATGCCGCCAGATAAGGCATAGTACATTGTTGAAATTTGATGTATCGCGCACGGCGTATTTTTTTGATTTCATCACTGGAAACAGTAATCAATAAAGCTTTTTTCATTTGTATGACATCTCTTTTCACCTTTTCTTGGGGTTAGGCAGCAGCGCGTTGGATTAATGTAAGATATCGTCATTATAATTTCCCGCAGGCATTTCTAAAGCACCTGAGGTGCACGCATTTCTCTTATCGAAAAACTGTAAAAACTAACTTAAGTTACAGCAACAAGGAAAGTTGCTATTCGAT
>JGI20171J29575_12612247_pt1 | contig 12992 bp, 8 predicted proteins | sample TergutNc150P4_FD_29575 | JGI IMG/M metagenome (IMG submission 29575)
AAGCGGTATACGGAATCTTGGCTCATACGCACAGGTAACGGCAGTTGCAAATGACGGATACAGCTTTGCGGGCTGGTACCTTGGAAAATCTAAAGTATCATCGGATAGGGAATACAGGTTCCGTGTAGAATCTGATGTTAATTTGGTTGCGAAATTCTCCTTTACAAATCGTTTCACGGTTGGCGAGGCCCATAAAGATGGTAAAATCAATGTTAAAGACGCCACTGCAATTCAAAAGCATGTGGCAAAGATAATTACATTGGAAGGCAATGAGTTAAAAGCGGCAGATGCGGACCGAGACGGCAAAGTCACAGTTAAAGACGCCACTGCAATTCAAAAGCATATAGCGAAAATTCCGGTGAAGGACTCTAAAATCGGAGAAACGATTTCCGAGGAAATAACGGACTGAGAAAATAAGCCGAGAGCTTCCTCAATCAGTTTTTGATGGCGGATTTCTTCTTGAAGGATTCAATATAAAATGTCTTGTTTGGGTGAATAAGAGCTGTTGTAATTTAAGTGTATAAATAAAGAGGCGGTGCCGGCTATATCAGCTGGCACCGTATAATTTTTCCGCTTAGATAAGAATCAATTAAGAAAATTTCTTTGCATAAAGAGAAGCATTGAATAATATAAAATAATAGTGACTTAAGAATTGATAACAGCAATAAAAAACAAGCTAATGTTAAAGAAAATATCGAATAGCTGCTTTCCTTGCTGATATAACTTAAGTAAGTTTTCACAATTTCTCTGTGAGAGAATTGCGTGCACCTCAGGTGCTTTGGTATATTTTCAGTTTTATTTGTTAGGAGTTTATCACTATGAGAGCTAAAGCCACGTTGATAATTATCGTCATTGCGTTCGCTATTACCGCTGCGGATTTTGGATCCAGCATTTTTTTTACCCGCCAAAGTTTGATGCTTACGATTGGGCAGGAGCTTTCGCTTGCGCGGGACATAGCTGACAGTCTCGTCTCTACGAAAATAAGTCTTTTGGTGGCTAATGCCCAAACCGTAGCCAACCGGTTGACACATGTGGTCTCGGCCAACAGAATGGAGATGATTATGCGTGTCCAGCTTGATAAATTCCCTGAATTCATAGGTTTTGCCGTATTTGATCAGGAAGGGGTGTTTGCCCAGTGCGGCATCTCACCGGCGGCAGCTGAAGAACCATATAATACAAATTATGTGCGGCGGGCGCTTGATGGAGAGACGATTATTTTAACTTCGGAAAGCAGCGTTTATACAGACGAATTGACAATAAAAGTTTTCGTATCCATTGATAAGAATTATGTTCTTTCAGTGTCAATTCCCGGAATGATTTTTTCGGAAATACTCTCCGGTTTCACGCTTTGGAACTTTAATCCCATTTTTATGCTTGATAAAAATGGCGTTTTAATTGCGCATTATAACAATGAATTAGTTAATAAACGCTCTAATTTCCTTGATATCCCGGAGATAACAAAATCACAGATGAATACGGACTTTTTCAATAAAATGATCTCATCTGATGAAGGTATGGGATATTATTCTTCCGGCCGCGGCGATTGTATTTGTGCTTACAAACACATATCTGCCTCAAGTGTAAACTGGTATATTGCCGCAACTGTCCCAATGACGCACAGTCCGGCGGCAACAGTACAAAACCGCATTCTTTTGCTGGCGTTAGCGTTTTTGGTGGGCAGCGTTATTGTCGCGATTTTAGTGTCAGGAAGTGTTGCGCACCCATATAATAAATTGAAGGGACTTAATGAATCTGTCAAAACTCAGGCGCTTGAAATACAAGAATCTCATAATAGTCTGCAGATCGCCGCGGTTCAGCTGGAATCGGCACTTGAGAAGGCCAGGGACGCGAATAATGCCAAGAGCGAATTCTTGGCTAATATGAGCCATGAAATGCGTACCCCTTTAAACGCGATTATAGGACTGTCGGCGCTGGCTCTTGAAAGCATAGATCTGAATGAAGAACTGCGCTCAAACCTTGATAAGATATACAACGCGGGAATGATTCTTCTGAGTATTGTCAACGATATTTTGGATATTTCCAAAATAGAGGCAGGGAAATTTGAGCTGACCCCGGTTGAGTATGATGTTCCAAGCCTGATCAACGATACAATCGTACAAAATATTTTGCGCATAGGTGAAAAACCAATTCAATTTATTCTTGACATTGAGGAGAGCCTGCCTATAAAGCTTTACGGCGATGAACTGAGAATTAAACAGATATTTAACAACCTTCTTTCCAATGCTTTCAAGTATACATTGGAAGGGACAGTGGAGCTGAAAGTGAGCTGTGTCAGGGACGGAGATGACGTATGGATAACCGCTTCCGTCCGTGATACCGGTATCGGCATCCATCACGGCGATTTGGCTAAGCTGTTTTCTGATTACAGCCAGGTTGATAAAAAGTCCAACCGCAGAATAGAAGGAACCGGACTTGGACTTTCCATTACCAAAAGAATAGTTGAAATGATGCAAGGTTCTGTCGATGTAGAAAGCGAATACGGAAAGGGCAGTAAGTTCACAGTAAAATTTCTGCAGAAATCAGTCACTGACGGCACAATCGGACAGGATATAGTAAAAAGATTAAAAAGCTTTCAGTATATCGGACAAAAACGTGAGCATAATTCTCAATTGGCCCGAATCCGTCTGAATTATGCGCGTGTGCTTATAGTGGATGATAACGAGACTAATCTTTACGTGGCCAAAGGTATGATGAAACCGTATGGGATGAAAATCGACTGCGTAACAAGCGGCCGGGAGGCTATCAGTATCGTCCACGCTGAGAAAGTACATTATAACGCCATTTTTATGGATCACATGATGCCTGATATTGATGGAATAGAAGCTACAAGAATAATCAGGGAGGAAATCAAAACCGAATATGCAAAAACGATTCCTATCATCGCGCTTACGGCCAACGCGATCTCAGGAAATGAGGAGATGTTTTTATCAAAAGGTTTCCAGGCTTTTATATCCAAGCCAATCAAGATAAAGCATCTTGATGCTGTTCTCAGGCAATGGGTGAGGGACAAAGAACAGGAAAAAAAGCTGGATGGCCAAAAGGACGCTGAATATATACTAAGCGATAACGGACAAACGCGTAAGCAATCGCTTGGAATAATAATCCCCGAAATATATAGAGAAGGATTAGAGCGTTTTGGCGGCGACGAGGAATCTTTTCTGCAAGTTCTGCGGTCGTACGCTGTTAATACCGCTCCTCTTTTAGAAGCTGTCGGGGAGGTAGATGAAAATAGTTTATACGATTACGCGATAATTGTTCACGGTATAAAAGGCTCCAGCCGGGGTATCAGCGCCAACGCCATCGGAGATATGGCTGAAGCCCTTGAAAACGCGGCCAAAGCCGGGGATTTAGGCTTTGTTCGTGCGAATAATCCCGGGTTCCTTGAAGCTGCCCGGAATCATCTGGCGGAACTCAATAATATATTCGTAAGCGCTGACGGACAAAATCCAAAACCAAAAAAAGATAAGCCGGACGAAAAGATACTGGCCGGTCTTCTGACCGCCTGCCAAAATTTTGACATTGATAAGATTGACACGCTGATGTCAGATATAGAGGTCTATGAATACACATCCGACAATGGCCTGGCTGCCTGGCTGCGTGAGAACGTGAATCTGATGAATTATGATGATATTGTTAAAAAACTTGACGAATGATGCGCAAAAAAGCTGGAATGGAGGTTAATTATGAATACGGATAATACACGAAAAACAATTATCTTAGTGGATGACAATCTGGCCAATTTGACGCAGGGGAAAAACCTTCTCAGAACATTTTATAAGGTCTATCCCGCTCCATCGGCCGCCAAGCTTTTTGAAACGCTTGAGCATGTCATTCCCGATCTGATCCTTCTTGATATTGAAATGCCGGGGATGAACGGTTACGAGGCTATTAAGCGGATAAAGGCGGACGGACGCTATGCCAAAATCCCGGTAATATTCCTTACGTCGAAAAACGAAAATGAAAGTGAGCTGGAAGGCTTTAATTTAGGAGCGGCGGATTATATATCCAAGCCTTTTTTCGGCCCGCTTCTGCTTAAACGTATTGCCAATCAGCTTCTTATAGTTAAAACCCAGGAGACTCTTAAGGATTACGTGGATAACCTTGAAGAAAAGGTGCGTGAAAAGACTATAAAGGTAATTCAACTCCAAAATACCGTTCTCAATACCGTAGCTGATTTGGTGGAATGCAGAGACAAATTCACCGGCGGACACGTTATGCGCACAAAGCTTTATGTAAAAGTGCTGATAGAAGAATTAATCCGCAACGGAATATACAAGGATGAAATCCTAACATGGAATATGGATTTTTTTCTGCTCTCAGTGCAGCTGCATGATGTCGGAAAAATAGCTATATCGGACAATATACTTAATAAACAAGCAATACTCACTCGTGATGAATACGAAATTATAAAGACACATGTTGTTGTTGGAACAGACGCCATAGAGAAAATTATAGATAACTCCCATGAAGACGCCTTTTTGCGCCACACGCTGGCCATTGCGGGAACTCACCATGAGAAATGGGATGGTACAGGTTATCCTGTTGGTATCAAAGGTTTGGATATTCCTCTGGAAGGCAGGCTAATGGCCATCGCTGATGTATACGACGCGCTGATATCAGAGAGACCATACAAGAAGCCGCTTCCTCATGATGAAGTGAAAAAAATTATCAAAGCCGGAGCCGGAACGCATTTTGATCCCGCGCTTGTAAACGCGTTCCTGAGCGTAGAGGGCGAATTTGCACGGATCGCTCAGGAAATCAAAGAGTGATCTATATTTAGGGCGCCTCCCTTTTATTACTCGGGATCATCAGCCCAGGCTAAGCTTCTTTTAACCGCCTTATACCATCCTTTTAACAGTGTGTTCCGTGTATCTTCATTCATACCGGGATTGAAAACGACGTCTTTTGCCCAAAGGCGTTTAATTTCATCAATATTAGCCCAGAACCCAACGGCCAGCCCCGCCAAATAAGCCACGCCTTGAGCCGTTGACTCAACAGCGGCGGGCCTGATGACCGGAATATTTAAAATATCCGCCTGAAATTGCATTAAAAATCCATTGCGGCTTGCGCCGCCATCGGCGTTTAGTGATGAGAATTTAATGCCTGTGTCTTTTTCCATTGCCCTTACAAGGTCGCAGCTTTGAAAAGCAATTGATTCCAATGACGCCCTGATTATATGCTCCCGTTTGGTTCCCCTTGTTATTCCGATAATCATGCCTCTTGCGTACATATCCCAAAAGGGAGCGCCAAGGCCCGTAAACGCCGGAACAATATAAACCCCGCCTGTGTTATTAATCTTTTTCGCGTAATACTCTACATCCCTGCTTTCATGAATAAAGTACATCTCGTCACGGAGCCACTGAACAACGGCTCCGCCCGTGAAAACACTTCCCTCAAGGGCGTAATTTACTTTGCCGTCAATTCCGATGGCAATAGTCGTCAAAAGACCGTTATTGCTTTCGCATGGGGTATCGCCGGTGTTCATTAAAAGAAAACAGCCGGTTCCGTATGTATTTTTACCTTCACCCTTGCAAAAACAGGCCTGCCCGAACAGAGCGGCTTGCTGGTCGCCCGCCGCGCCGGCAATAGGTATTTCCGCTCCGCCTATCGTTGTGTAGCCGTAGATTTCGCTTGAATTACAGACTTTTGGAAGGATTGATGCGGGTATATCAAGCGCGGAAAGAAGTTTTTCGTCCCATGTTAAATTTTTAATATCATAAAGCATGGTCCGTGAAGCGTTTGTATAGTCAGTTACATGGGATTTACCGCCTGTAAGCTTCCAAATCAGCCACGTTTCAACGGTTCCGAAAAGTATTTCACCGTTTTCCGCACGTTTTCTTAAACCTTCCACATGATCTAATATCCATTTAATTTTTGTGCCGGAAAAATAAGCGTCCGGTATAAGGCCGGTAGTTTTCCTGATATATTCTTCTAAACCTTCTGATTTAAGTTGATTTACAATATCCGCCGTCCGCCTGCATTGCCAGACAATAGCATTATAAACAGGTTTACCGCTTTCTTTATCCCAAAGGATTGTCGTTTCACGCTGGTTGGCAATGCCAATGGCGGCAATTTCTTTGGGATTAATGCCGCTTTGCGCTATAAGCTCGTTCATCACGCCGCATTGTGATGAGTATATATCCATCGGGTCATGCTCAACCCAGCCCTCTTCGGGATAATACTGTTTAATTTCCTTTTGCGCTGATCCGATTATTTTTTGCTCATGGTCGAAAAGCAGCGCGCGTGAGCTTGTTGTTCCCTGATCCAGCGCTAATATGTATTTACCCATACCGTTTTACCTCCCTTACATATTCCTTGTAACGACAAAATCAATTCCGATTCCCTCAATATTTTTGACCACTGTCTGCCCGATATAAACAGGAGAAGTCAGCACAACGTCATTAAGGGTTTTCATCGCGGTCATAATCATAGATTTCGGGATAACACCCGATGTTTTAACCGGACAGCGTCTGTGGGAAGCGCCTTTTATTACTACGGTTGACGTTATGACCCTTTCCGGATTAATAAGTTCTTTTTTGCCGTATTCGTCACCTTTTTCGCAGTCATTTCCTGATACTTGGAACCCGTTATTTTCATCAATTTTCAAATGACAGCCTTTCGGACATACTATACAAACAATTTCAGTCACCTCTACACCACCTCAACCTTAATTATTAATTCATTTTCCGCTTTTTCTAATAATTTTTTCGGCAGTGAAATCTTTTCCATTTCACCCGGTGCCGCATGTTCCCGTTTATATTTAGCTATTTTCACGCCTGTTGATTCGGCTATTATATTTATTTTTTTATATATTTTATTGACCCTGAAAAAGATGTCAACCGTTTTTTTGATGTTGTCCGCGCGTATTTTTTGCGGCACGGTATAAGTTATTCCGTTACCGTTGATAACATTCAGGGAGCGTAATTCTCCACCCGTTTCCGCGCGCTGAGAATTAATAGAATGATCAGCTTCCTGACCCGCGTCACCGCTTTTTTTATCACTTGCAGCCTTGGAGTCCCCGCCTTGTCCGTCAACAAATCCCGCGGCGGCGGCGCCCGCCCGCTGGCTTTCCACTGTTACAAAATCAACAAGATCATGGACATGTACGGCGTTTCCGCAAGCAAACACGCCTTGAACCGATGTTTCCATATTTTCATAGACAACAGGGCCGCCTGTTCTGCTGTCTATTTCGATTCCGGCTCCGCGGCTCAATTCGTTTTCAGGGATCAGCCCAACGGAAAGCAGAAGTGTATCGCATTCAAATTCTATTTCGGTTCCGGGAACAGGGTTTCTCTTTTCGTCAACCTTAGCCGCTATAACCCTCTCAACACGTTTGCTGCCGATAATATCAATTATTGTATGGGATAAATAAAGAGGTATGTTATAATCGTTAAGGCATTGAACTATATTGCGGTTAAGTCCGCCCGGATACGGAAGGATTTCAATACAGGCGAGGACTTCAGCGCCTTCCAAAGTCATCCGCCTTGCCATAATAAGCCCTATGTCTCCCGAGCCTAGTATAACTACCTTTTTACCAACCATATAGCCTTCGATGTTCACATATCTTTGCGCGGCTCCCGCGGTAAAAATACCCGAAGGCCGGCTTCCCGGAACGCTTATCGCCCCTCTTGTGCGTTCCCTGCATCCCATTGCCAGTATAATAGTTTTCGTTTCTATAATTCTGTAACCGTCTTTTTTGCTTACGGCATGAACGGTATTTCCGCCAATTTTAAGAACCATTGTATCCGCCGCGACCTCAACGCCGGTGCTGTTCAGCATTTCAATAAACCGTTCCGCGTATTCCGGACCGGTAAGCTCTTCTTTAAAATAATGAAGTCCAAATCCGTTATGTATACATTGACCGAGTATCCCGCCAAGCTCTTTGTCACGCTCAATTATTAATATCTTTGAAAGGCCTCTTTCGTAAGCTTCACAGGCGGCGGCAAGACCTGCCGGGCCTCCGCCTATGACAACGCAATCATACATCAATACGTACCTCCTTAAGTAACTTAAGAATTAATAACACCAATAAAAAAACAAGATAATGCTTTAGAAGAATATCGAATAGCAACTTTCCTTGTTGATGTAACTTAAGTTAGTTTTTACAGTTTTTCGGTAAGAGAAATTAGTGCACCTCAGGTGCCTTAGTAATTCCGGTAAGAATATGTGTTCCTGACGTGTCCTGCATAATTTTGTCTGGGGTTACGCCATAATGCTTCGCTAAGATATCAACTATTTTCGGTCCGCAAAAACCACCCTGACACCGGCCCATACCGGCTGACGTACGTCTTTTTACTCCGTCAACGGAAACCGGCGGAAGATTGGTTTTCAGCGCGTCAAGTATTTCGCCTTCCGTAACTGTTTCGCAGCGGCAAATGACTCTGCCGTAAGAAGCGTTTTCAGATACCAGTTTTTCTTTTTCTGATGGGGAAAGCTTTTCAAAACATACTTTTTTACGGGTACTTTTAAAATTTTCTTTCTTAAACAGCTTCAAACCTTCTTTTTCTAAAAGGCCGGCGACCATTTTCGCAACTGCCGGCGCGGCGGTTAATCCCGGCGACTTAATTCCCGCCGCGTCTATGAACCCCGGCGCGCCCATGCTGGGCGCTATAATAAAATCGTCAATATCCGACGCGGCGCGGACTCCCGAAAAGTTTCTTATCGTGTCTCTGAAAACAATGGACGGCACGGATTTTTTCGCTGATTTCACCACTTCCGCAAGGCCTTCTCTTGTGGTTGAGGTGTCGTCCTTACGAAGCGGCGGTTCATTATTTGGTCCGACAATCAGATTTCCGTGAGCTGTCGGCGCGACAAGCGTACCCTTTCCTTTTTCCGACGGGCATTGGAAAATAACGCGGCTGACGCGGTTGCATTCCGATTTGTCCAGCAAAAAATACTCACCTCTGTCGGGAATGATTTTAAACGCGGGAGGCGCGGCCATATTATGTATAGTGTCGGCATACAGCCCGGCGGCGTTAACAATCATCTTAGCTTCTATGGTTTGGCCACCGGATGAAATTAAATAACCGTTCTCTGTTTTTTTTATATCTGTTACTTCATAATTAAGAAAAATATTTACGCCGTTTACCGCGGCTGTCTCGGTTAACGCTAAAGCGAATTCCCAAGGGCTTACAATACCGGCGGAAGGAACCAACAGAGCCGCGGCAGCTTCATCTGAAATATTCGGCTCTATTCGCCTCACTTCATCACCAGGTATAATTTCCATACCGGTAACGCCGTTTTCAATCCCGCGTTGGTACAGCCGCTCAAGCGTTATTTTGTCTTCGTCTGAAAACGCTAAAACCAGCGCTCCGCATTTATTATAAGGTACATCTAAATCCGCGCAAAGCGTCTCCGTAAGCGCGGCGCCCTCAATATTAAGCTTTGCCATAAGCGTACCCGGACTAGGGTCGTAACCCGCATGGACAATCCCGCTGTTAGCTTTTGTCGTAGCGCAGGAAATGTCATTTTCTTTTTCAAGAACGGCAACGGATAAATCATATTTTGAAAGCTCATAAACCACCGCCGCGCCAGTTATCCCACAGCCTATAACCACAACATCAAACATATAGATTCCTCCAAGAAATTTACTATTTTATTTGGCGTGTTTCAAAATAAGGTATGTTTTTGCTGACATGGATTACGTAATGGAGGATAGTATCCGCCTGCGGGCGCATATTATGCGCCCCTACAGTGAATGATTTCTCACATGTTGTTTTACATCACATCAACATCATTTGAAACACGCCTTTTATTTAAACCTTTATCAGCTTATATTCCTCTTTTTGAGCCGCCTTTTGCGGACAATCAGGCAGATGGGAACGATAATTATCGCCAGAACCAACAGGATCACGCCCAGCAAAAGAAAGAAAATTTTATTTGGTTTTTTCAGCAGCGCAAAAATGGAACGGCTGTTTTCTTCCACTTTCCGCCCATGGAGCTGGTTATAATAATCAGGTACCCTGTGAACGCCGTTTTCAGATTCAAAGGACTCCAAATACTGCGCCAAAGCGATCCATTCCTTTAGTTCAACATTGTTGTCATATACTATGTGATCCTCAAAGCTTACAATGGGTTTGCCGCTTTGGTCCTTGGGAGTAACCTTTAGGAGCCCGAAAGACTTTGACTCCACCGCGCCTAACATCTGGCAAGAGTATAGACCGCCTATTACACGGTACAGATTTTTATCTTCTAATTTAAGATCGTTTCCATCAGGATCAACCAGACGGGTTTCCGTGACTCTATTGAGAAGAAGCCTGTTAGGGTTATATGTATAAGAAAGCCCCGAAGTATAAAGCCGTGCCTCAATCATCAGTGTGGAGACTGATATATCTATCTCCGCCAAGGCTTTCAGCTCTTTGCCGGTTAAATGTATACTGACAAGGGGATAGCCCGGTATTTTGTCCGCTCCTATACCCAGGCTGCTGACGGCAAAGGCGTCCGCGGTAGTAATTTTGCCTTCAGTGAACGAACCTCTGATGACACCGTATGGCACTACTGCCACGTCCACGGTTTGGTAATCATCACCCTCCGCTTTCTTCACAGCGTTTATATATGAGTCCGCTATAAGGTTGCCCAGGGTATCCTCACCCGGATCGTTTCCTAAAGTCTCTATAGGCGTGAATTCAAAGGGGCTATAGGCCAGCACATCGCTGTAGCTGTAGCCAAAACGGGACAGGTAATGGGTATTAACCAACTTAAGGAATACATTTATGGCCTTCTCGATCTCTGCGTTTTTTTGCAAATCCTGGCTTATAGGTATGACATCATAGCTCTCAACCTTGAAACGGTCTCCGCTGCGGATCAGCTTAAGATGGCCGATGTTATAGGCATACTCGCCGCTGGAAACAATCAAAGTATCGCCGACGGCTATTGGCTCTTCAAGCTTTGTGTGCGTGTGGCCGCTGACTATAACGTCTATATCCGGTACGGCCGCAGCCAGCTGTTCGTCCTCAGACTTTTTGGGATTTGGATTTGTTCCGCTGTGGGATAAGCAGATTATGATGTCTGCGTCGGTTTTGTCTTTGATTTGCGCTACAACCGCCTTAGCGGTTTCTATCTGATCCTTAAAGTACAGACCGCTTTCCGGAGCGTAGCTGTCGGCCTCTTTTCCCATTATACCAAATACCGCCGCTTTTATATTGCCCTTTTCAATAATTTTATAGTCAGAAACGCCATAGCTCTCCATAGCCGTTTTTAGTGCCTTTGCTTTCTCCGCCCGTTCTTCGTCAGCCAGTGTTCTTTCCCAGTCTATATTTGAGATAGTTATGGGGGGAAGTTTGTCCCCGCTTGCCAGCGCGGTATTAAGCATATCGGTAAGACCTTGGGTGCGGTAGTCAAACTCGTGGTTGCCCAGAGTGGCTGCGTCGTAGCCCAAACGGCCCATCAAACGTAATTCCGACGCTTCCTCGGAGTATATGGTTTGATATAAGGTGCCCATGGCGAAATCGCCCGCGTCAAGCAAGAAGGATTCAGGAAATCGCTCAAGAGTTCTGTCTATCACAGTTTTCATGCGTGAAAAACCACCGCGTTCTTCTACTTTTCCACCGTTCATGTAACGTTCGGGATCGAAATGCGAGTGCATATCATGGGTAAAAAGTATAGAGATCTCCTCATCCGCGGCGGCTGAAAATACAATAGGAAAAATTCCCGCAGCTAAACTCACCAGCAGCAGAAAAACAACGGCTATTTTGGCGCATGATATGAAGGCTGATACACGTACCGGCGGTTTGTGAAATGACGAGGTTCCTGTGACCGCGCCACTGCTTTTTTTATAACTTTTAAACGATGGCATATATTTTGCTATATCCACAAAAAATTTCATAAAAAGTTCCTTTCTATTCTTTTAATGACTTCTCGGTAAGAGAAATGCGTGCGCTTCAGGCGCTTTGGATTATATTGAGGTCTTTGTGCCCGCGGCACTAATTTCTATAAATTCTTTAATTCTCTCACACTACCACCTCCTCAATATTGCTTTGGACACCGTAAACAATTTTCTGTTTCTAATTTTACCATATAAGTTTCATTACTACAATACAAAAACAAACTTATTAATACGTTTTACAAAACGGACAAATTGCGATATAATAAAAAAAGCAGAAAATTTATATTGTTTGCTCTATTTTAAGAATAAATTCATGAAAGGATGATACATGTGATTTTCTACTTTAGTCTCAGTCTTGGCCTTTTGGCCGCAATGTCATTTATTATTGTGAGGGTCAAAGTCGGCGGTGCTTACGGACTGATTTCTAAAATGGCAGCGAGTCTGTTTTTCGTACTGACAGCGCTGTCTGCATTTGCGGTAAAAATTTCAGAAGGATCTTTAGGTGGTGTATCCCCCAGGTTTGCCGGTTTTGCGGCGCTGATAATAGGCGGGCTAACGGTTGGTTCCATAGGTGACGCTATGCTGGATTTAAAAGTGATTTATAAAGAGCACAGCGATATCTATACATACGCGGGAATGGGGTCGTTCGGCGCTGGGCATTTTTTCTTTATCGCGGCGATAATAACTTTTGCGGGAAGCAGTGCAATAAAAATGATATCAGCCCTCATTATTTCAGTTATAGCGGCATTAGTTATATATTATACTGAAAAAATAATGGGGCTGAACTATGGGAAATTCAAGCTGATTTCGGCTGCATACGGCTTTGTACTGTTTTTTATGACAGCGCTGGCTATCTTATCTGGTTTCCCGCGTGTGACCGGAAGCAATCCCCTTCTTGTTATGGGTATAGGCGGGGTGCTGTTTATAATATCAGACCTCATTTTAACCCATACTTATTTCGGCACAAATAAAGACAAGCCAATACATATAATAATCAATCACATCTCTTATTATTTAGCCCAATTTATAATTGCGTCCTCAATAATGTTTGTATAATATAAGGGCACCTCCGAAAACTCATTGCCACAACGTCACGATACATCTTTATTGGTCATTTTTCACAAAAATCCTTGTTAATACACAAAGT
>JGI20171J29575_12612246_pt1 | contig 12978 bp, 11 predicted proteins | sample TergutNc150P4_FD_29575 | JGI IMG/M metagenome (IMG submission 29575)
TCGGTTCGCCAAATGCGTCCACATAATCCGAGATAGGCTTGGTCAGAGTGGTGCTTTCGTTTTTCGCCGTGTTGCCCTTATACCATACCCTGACGTTATCCGGCCCGGCCTCAAGCTTGATCCTTCGTGACATATCCGCTTGCGGATAGGCTGCGGACGCAATCTCTACAAATGATCTGCCGTTCCGGTCTTTGAAGTTCGTGGTAAAATATGCGGTATCTATTGTTCCCCCATTTGTGGTGGTAGTCGCTAATGTGTTATGAAAATCATCCACATTGATATTCGCAAATTTATACAGGGACATTTTTCTGCCTTTGCCCTGAGTAGAAGTGTTTGTAGCGTTGTTGTAGGCGAGAAACAGTAGATAGCCGCTCATCAGTTGCTGGTTGGCTCCTGTTCCCTTGTAGGTAGTGGAGCCTTCGGTAATATTCATATTAAAGAAAAAGCCGACGCCGTCCAGCGCGTCGTAAGCGATATCCTCCGCGATGGCGAACTCAAAGGTTTTGATGGTCTTCTGGTCGTTCGGCAGATATCGGAAATCTTTAAAAGAATACGCGGAATACCCGTAAAAATCCATGGTGGCGCCCATGTTGGATTCTTTCATGTGATAAAGGTTTCCCTGATACGGATGCCTTGTCGTATTGTAATCCGGATGGGTTTTATCCTGATTATTCGCAGCGGCGCCGCTGCTAGTTTGTGCCGACGTGGTTTTGTCTTTTTCTATATATATACGGTCAGAGTCGTTTATCTTGTATGGATAAACGTAATTGGCAAAAGGAGCCAGTTCGGCGACGGAGGGGGCGGTTGTGGAAGTCCATGTTTTACCCGTGCCTAACGCCGCCTGCGTTTTTAAATACCGGTAGTATTTTTCATAAGTATCATAGTCTGCATGTGTACTGAATCGCTTATTGGATGTCGCGCCGTTTCCATCGTAGTCTGTGCGCGCGGGTCTTAAACCCGAATCATAAAACGTGTGATCGTATGTCCACCACGTAAACTCGGCAGTGGTGCTGGCCGAAACCGTTTTGGCCGCCATGATATACAGGTCCTCGTCCGGTACAGGGCGCGGCGCGCCGCTCGCGCCTGTGCGGTAAATTGTGCTCGGTTTGCCGGTAACCGGATTCGCCACATATTTGAGCGCAGCCCGTAAATCCTTTTCAAAAGTAGAATAGTTAACACTTGTCCTGTTTACCGCGAGGGCGACGTCGATTTTGTTCGTGATCGACATGGTCAATATTGGCTGGTCGTCCGCCGCAGATACGGTCCAAACGACTGCCTGACTAAGCGTTATTACCGCCGCCAGCGTTATCGACATCAGTTTTCTGAATGATTTTTTCATGTGTACCTCTAACTTACGAAATGGACAGAAAAACAAGCTGTTTTTTCCTGTCTATATATCGCGACTTTTGATGAAACTCTTTACGCAAACTTTCGGCTTCAGCCCCGTTACGAAACCTGCTGCCAGGAAAAAAGCTGAATTTTGCGCGGAATCCTTTAACCCGAAAACCGAAGTCAAGGGATACTAAGTTATATAATTGAGCATTCAGGCCGAATCTGGCGGTGGTTCCGATGGCCGATTCGGAGAAACAGGGAAAATGAACCACGAAACACACGAAAAGCACGAAAAATCAATAAAACCCTCTCTTTAACCACAGAAGACACATTAACCACAGAGAACGCAGAGGAGCGCCTGGAGGTTTTTTCTTTACATCTGTTCTTTTATATTTTTTTTGCGTGTTTCGCGTGTTTCGCGGTTAAAAAAGGAATTTTCAGTTTGTTGCGGGTTCCTGCTTAAATTTTTTCATGGTCGCGCCATAGACCAGAATGGACGCTATGCCGCAGGTTAAAATCGCGCCCATTGCCAAAGAAAGTGAAAGCGACGTTCCCCAGACCATGTAAACAAAAGCAGACACGATTGAACTCGCACCCAGGGAGAAAAATCCCTGGCAGGAAGCCGCCAATCCCCTCTGAGAGGGAAAAAGGTCCAGCGTAATCAGCGTCAGGCTCGGCGACGCGATCGACATGCCTATCACATAGATAAATAGCGGAACTATCGGCCAGGGAAGCATAGGCGGAACCGTCATGTTCAGAATAATATTTCCCGCCGCCGCCACCGCCATAACGACATAACCCGTGAATATGGTTTTCGCGCCGGAAATTTTCCCTGCGTAACGTCCTGAAATCCATGCGCCGATTACCATTCCTATGGAAATCGGCAGAAACAGCACAATATACTGGGTTTCTTTCAGTCCGAGGTGCTTCACCAGAAACATCGGCGCGCTGAGGATATAGATGAAGAAGCCCGCGCTGGTAAATGCCATTGCCGCACACGACGTCAGAAACGGCATGGACGACAGCACTCGCCAATATGAACGCACCAGAAAAGCGATATCCAGCGTCTGGCGTTTCTCTCTCGGCAGCGTTTCCGGCAGCGCGATCCAGCAACTGACCAGAAGAAACGCCGCCATGACCGTCATAAAAATAAAAACGGCGCGCCATCCGAACCAAACCTGAAACCATCCCCCCATTACCGGACCCATGACGGGCGCGATGGTAAAAATCGTGGCGACATGCGCCATGAGGCGCTGCGCGGCGGCGCCTTCAAAAAGATCACGAACGATCGCCCGCCCGATAATCATACCGGCGCCCGCCGTAGCGCCCTGCGCGGCGCGAAAAACCAGCAGCAAAGTTACATTGGGTGAAACCGCGCAGCCTATCGACGCGACAAAGAAAACGACCAGGGATATTAAGGTCAATCGCCGCCGTCCGTAGGCGTCTGAAATGGCGCCGTGCCACAGGGACATGGCGGCGAAGAAAAACAGGAAAACCGTCATGGTTTGCTGCACTTGCGCGATAGAGGCGCCCATGCTTTGGGCGATGGCAGGAATGGACGGCAAATAAGTATCAATGGCAAACGGTCCCATCCATGAAAGCGCGGCTAGAACGAAAGTAATGCCCGCCATGGAAAAACCTTCGGGAAGTTTCTGTCCTGTAGTTTCTTTTGTGTTTAACGAAGATGTAGTCATTATTCGTAATCCTGGACGCGTGTGAGCGGCTGATTTCAGAATTCCACCGCTGTGCTGAAACCTTGTTCCCGCGCAAACAAATAAAAATACCACAAGGACAAAGGCGCGTTGTACAGAAATCTACAGCGTGTCCACGCGCCCGTTTCCGCATGACCAATTTGCCCGAAAATTGAAGGAAGATGCACAACTTCATTGAAAATCAAGAAAAATTTTCAAAAAAAATCAAAATCCTGTTGCTTAATGAATGTTTGGATGTTATAAAAAGCTTTTTGGAACAAAGTGTAAAGCTCCTCCGTATTATCGGGCTTAGTAGAGATGTTAATCGAATTGAGGACGAGGCGCAGGTCATGAAGCCTGTTGATGAAGTCATCCAGCCCGATGAAACCATTTCCTGGCATCAACTATCTAAGTCCTGATGTCGCGTCCACGTGGCGAAAATCAGACCATGTGATGAAAATCAGGAAGGAAGCGCGAGTTATTACGGATTCCTGATATTCGGGCGTCAGACGCCATGAAAACGCGTTTCCGCAGGAGGTATCCCGGTGAAGGGTAACATTATGATCGAATTGGAACAAAACGGTATTTTGGAAGAAACAGATTACGATTCCATTGAATTGGATGAAGAAGGCTCGGATGCTTCGGACACGTTTCCGCGGCTGACACGGGAAAATTATGTAGACCGCGTCCGTTTCGACCGGGTTCCCAATGAAAACAGAATGATTGGTAAGGAGGAATCCGCCGCTTCGGCCGATCCTCTTTATATTTATTACCGAAGCATGAGCAAGATACCTCTGCTTACCCGGGAACAGGAAGTTTACCTGGCAAAAAAGATTGAGTCCGCCAAGCTCAATACGTTGCGGCTGCTTTCTCTAACCACGATTAACTCGTTTAAAATCATTGAGTTGGCGGAAGAATTGCAGCCGGTGGGAGCGCAGCCCGCGCAAACTAATCTCGTCATGGAAGAAAAGCGCGAGACGGAAAACGAGCTTTCGCTGGAAGAACGCGCCAAGATTCGGATCAAACAGATTCGCCGGATCATTTCCCGTCTTGAGAAGCTGGAAGAGCTGTACCGGCAGGCAAGGGGAAGCGTTCAGAAAAGCAAATCCAAGGCGGCTCGCTCAAAAGACATGGAAAAATTCGAGAGCAATCGGGAAAAAATATTCAATTCGCTGCAAAAGATTGATTTTTCCGAGAATCAGATCGGCATCCTGGTCGAGAGCGTCGAAGACGTGCTGCATCAAATGGAGGAAGCGCAGACGCATTTTAAGTCCGTATCCAGGCGGTATGAAACTAATTGCAAGGAAGTCCGGGCGGCCAGGGCGCGTGTCAAAGAATTGGAGACCAGGTACCTGACGAATATGGACGAACTGCGCAAAATCGTCGCCCTGATCAGCGAAAACAAGATTGAAATGCTCCACGCAAAGGACGAGTTTGTCCGCTCCAACCTACGTTTGGTACTGAGCATCGCCAAGAATTATTCCTATCCTGGATTGGATTTGTTGGACCTCGTTCAGGAAGGAAATATCGGGCTGATGAAGGCGGTGGACAAATTCAATTATCGTTTGGGACACAAGTTTTCCACCTACGCGACCTGGTGGATACGGCAGAGCATCACTCGCGCGATCGCCGATCAGGGACGGACAATCCGTATTCCGGTTCACATGGTTGAAGCGATGAACCGCGTGCTCAAGGTGGCGAATGAACTGACCAAGCGCCTCGGACGCGAACCTTCCGTCCACGAACTTGCCAAGGAACTTAAAACGCCTGTGGCAAAAGTCACCCAGATTCTGAAAGCGGCGCAGGAGCCGATTTCTCTGGAATCAAGCATTGCCGACAATAAAGACGCAGTGCTGAACAAGTTCATAGAGGACAAAAACGCGATTTCGCCGGATGAAGATGTCATGAAACACAATCTGCGTGAAGTGACGGATTCGGCGCTGCAATCGCTGTCGCCGCGCGAACAGGAAATCGTGCGGATGCGCTATGGTCTGAATGACACGGGAAAGGAATATACGCTTCAGGAAGTCGGAGAAATCTTCCAGGTAACACGGGAACGCATCCGGCAAATTGAGGAAAAAGCTCTTTTGAAGCTCAGAAGCCCGTATCGTTCAAACAAGCTGCGCGAATTTGCCGATTTCATGAGCAAAAATTAGATGTTTCTGCGAGGGCGGCTCAACTTTGCCGCCCTTTTTGAGGGGCAGACTGTACATGTATCAGAATGTCCGCGGAGGGTCGCCCCTAAAATGATCGAAAAAAATCCCCTGAAAATCGCGATGATTGCGGCGGAAGCCGCGCCTTACGCCAAGGTGGGCGGGCTGGGCGACGTCGTCGGCGCGCTGCCCAAAGCGCTGGATAAATTGGGCGCGTCGGTAACGGTGATTATTCCAGGCTATGCCGGCGCAAACGCTTGTCCCTCCGAACCCTGCCGCGCTGTTTCCGGTTTCGACGTTCCGATGGGAAATTTCACGGAACGCGCCTCGATATTCCAGACCGTCATGAAAGGAACATCGGTTGAGGTTTACCTGATATGTTCCAGCCGGTATTTCGACCGCGAGGGGATTTACGATGATCCCTTTACAAAGGAAGGTTATGCCGACAATATGGAGCGGTACGTCTTCTTTATGAAAGCGGCGGTCGAACTTCTCCGGCACATGAATGTTCCTTTTGATATTCTTCATTGTCATGATTCCCAGACCGCGCTCATTCCCGCGCTTATTCGTGAGAATTACGAAGCTTCCCCATTTTTTATCCGCCTGAAAACAGTCTTTACAATACACAACCTGGCATATCAGGGGATATATCCGCGTGAAGCGCTTGAGCTTGCGGGCATCGCGCCCCGGCGTTTTTATTCCGGGTCTCCTTTTGAATACTGGGGACAGGTCAATTTTATGAAAGCCGGGATTTTGCTGGCGGATCAAGTAACTACGGTCAGTCCGACCTATGCCGAAGAAATTCAGGCGGACGCTGAATTCGGCATGGGACTTGAAGGCGTGCTGTGTGAAAGAAAACAGGATTTGCGCGGCATCATTAACGGCATCGACTACGAGGAATGGGACCCTTCGACGGATCCATTCATTGCCGCGCGTTTTTCATCTGAGAATATTTCGGGAAAAGCCGTGTGCAAGGATGATGTGCTCCGCTGTTTCAACCTTCCCCGTCCGACGAAACGGACTCCCCTGATCGGCGTGGTCTCGCGTCTGGCGGATCAGAAAGGTTTTGATCTTGTCGCTCAAGCCATGCCGGAGATAGCGTCGATGAACATGCAGATGGTGGTTTTGGGAAACGGGCAACAAAAATATCACGATATGTTTTCCGACATTGCCGCCCGTTATCCCGATAAAGTCGGCGTGCGCCTGGGGTATGACAATCCGCTGGCGCACCGGATTGAGGCGGGCTGCGATATGTTTTTGATGCCGTCAAAGTATGAACCCTGCGGGCTGAATCAACTTTACAGCCTGCGTTACGGCGCTATTCCAATAGTTCACAGGACGGGCGGACTTGTCGATACGGTTGAGCCATACGCTGGAAACGAAGGCACGGGATTCAGTTTTTCCGAATATTCTGCGGAAGCGCTGTTGAAATCCATTCGGGAAGCGCTCGCCCTTTACGCCACCCCTTTCCGTTGGAAGAAATTGACGCTGCGGGCGATGTCAAAGGATTGGTCCTGGCACAATTCCGCGCACCGATACCTGGAGTTGTATCAAAGCTTACTACCGCATTCCTAATTACGAATTACGAACGGCGTCCAATGCGCCGCTTCACGGAGGATTGCTGATATGTGGCTCCGTGACAGGCAGGACAAAAACGCCGGCGGGGACGCACGCGCTTGCCTGTAATCCCAATTTTGATGTTACAAAATAGATGGTTCACAATTACGCGAGTGTGTCGGTTTTCTTCTGACCACTAACCACTGATCACTGCCGCAGTAAGGCGGCTCCCATGTCTGGGATTCATAACAATGAAAGACCTTCTTGAGCGCCTTCGAACGCCTCTTCGGTGATTTCAATAGCCTGATTGACCCGCTTTATGAATTCTTTCCCCTGCTTTTCTTCCGCAATGGGTTTCAGCGCTTCAAGTTCCTTCATCCGTTTGGCGCTTTCCGATTTCAGGGTTTTCAGCGCTTTTGAGATATTGGCGTTTTCTTTGCGGCGCCGATTCTGAAAAGCGTCGTCAGCAATGAGGATGACGCTTCGAAAAATCCGGCAGTAATCATCCAGCATATCTTCCACACTAAAGAACTCCATCGGATCGCCCGGCGCAGATTCCTTTCCGTTCAGCCGGTCTTGAACGGTCTTTAGACGCAGGGCAGCGGCTTCCATGTAGATTCGGGTACGGTTGTCAACCGCCTGAGCATCCTGGATCAATTCAATTTCTTTGTCCGTGAGAAAATCCCTGGCATCCGCGTCGGTTCCACTAACAATCAGAATGAACAACAGCGAGCACAGAACTCTGCGTATGAGCTTCAAATGAATCAACGTCCGCGCGTCCATTTTAATTTCCCCCTTTTTAACAATTACAAAGTTTCAATAAGACTATAATTGCTTGATAGCCGTCATCGGATTCTCAAAAGTTATTTTCAGAGTTGGTATATAACAGGCAAGCATCGTCCCTACCCCTATAATCGCCGAAGCGCCGACGAATATAAAAGGCTCCCATAATGAAATTCTTGGAATAAATAAGGAAACAAATCCCATCGCCGAAGACATGGACGCAATATGTATGATTAAAGCCGCTGCAGCGTTCCCCAGTAATAATCCCGGAATGACCACTTTAAGTCCTTCTTTCAAAAACATCATAATAATATCTGTTCTTCGCGCGCCGACCGCCATTCGTATGCCGACCTCATGTCTTCTCTGCGCAACGGAATGTGAAACCAGACCATAAATGCCTATGCACGTAAGCAACATTCCTGAAAGACCGAATATGACAAAAACGGCAATCAATGCCTTAACCATGTAAGTTTGCCGATCCGCGTATTGCTGCATCGTAGATTTTTCAGTAATAATAAGATTATCATCCAGATCGTAAACCATCCGCTGCAGTTTGTCCAAAATTAAAGGAGCGGATAATCCCCCACGGCCTAAAATGTCAATCCCTTTTGAACTGTTTTGTGAAAACGGGAAAAATATATATCCAGATGATGATGTATCGTTAAATGCTTTTTCCTTTACATCGTTAACGATGCCTATAATCGTAAATTCTTTACATTCTATATAAGCGCCTTCTAGCATTATACGTTGATTCAGAGGATTTGATGTTTTCCAATATTTTTTCGCAAGTGATTTCGTGATGATAACGGCATCGGAATTCGGAAAATCATCCCTTTCGTCGAAAGTTCTGCCATACAACAACGAAGTGCCGAAAGTTTCAAAACAACCGTTAGACACATGCAAAGAAGTTAAGTGTTCAAAGCGCTTTTCATTATCAACGTCAATATACATATTAGCCCATCCGCCTCCCGACAATGGGAAGTTATTGGCAAAACATATGGACTTAATACCCCGCAGATTATCAGCTTCACGCATAAGCGCAGACAAGAATTTATCCTTTTTTTCAGAAGAGTATTTATTAACATTAGTTTGAAAATCTATACTGACCACTGCGGACTGTTTCACATAAGGCGTTTGATAAGAGTTTCGTATTTTCATGATTTTAAGCTTTAGTGTGCCGGGCGCGTATGCTGTAAGGCTTTCAAAAGAACCGCTATATTCAGCGATGTCTAAATAATCGGGATCTGATATATTTCCAAACTTATTTTGCTTAATGTCGTAATCGTATAAACTTAAAAGTCGATCGGGTTCGGCTGCCGGAATCGGACGAAATAAGGCGGCGTCTATTATCATAAAAATGACGATATTCACCGCCATCCCTATCGCCAGTATTGCAATGATAGCGGTCGCCAGCACAGCGTGTTTTTTGAATGTTTTTCTGACCTGGCGAATTGCGTGCCCGCAAGTGATTACGTTAATCATCCGATAGATTTTTTCACTTAAAAATAAATTCATACTATCCTCAGACCTGCGGCGTTAATACCCACGGACACAATCAAATTTCAATTTCCATGATTTAAATGGCTTCATTTCCATGACCGCCATCATAACATTTTCATAGTTTATTTCAATTTGAAATAAACGCAAAACCTCAGGAATTTTAGAACTACCGCGAGTACGAATGCCGATCATCGTAAAAACGCCGCGCTGAACAAAGTCTGCTGCATGATGCAATGCAATAGTCAAACCTAATCACTGGGACTGGGAGCCATTGATGAGGTAATTTTGGCAGACATGTGAGCCGCCACACAGCAGCCTGATGTGAACCGCCCACGGGGTAACTTTGCCGAAGCCGTGACCAATATTGCGTCCCTGACGGGACGCCTGCGCTCCCATGTCAAGATTGAGTTGCAGTCAAGCGCATGGATTTCCGAACCGATGTCCTCTGTAAAAATACCTGTTATGAGATTTTATGCTTGTCACAATACAAATGTCCGGTATATTTTTATTATGAAACAGACGCAGGATGCCATATGGACGGTTTGGTTCAGCGCTAAGGCCGGCAAGCAAAAAACAAAGCTGCCTGCGAACATTGACGACCGTCTGGCCATCCTTGTGAAAGAGCTTATCGTGGAAGGTACCATACAGCCGGAATGGAAGAATTATGGCAAGCTGTCCGGAAAAAAAGGCTAATACCATCACTGTCATTTAAACTCCGGGCGCCCGACATATGTGGTTGTTTGGCAAGTTCTCGACAAACAGATACGTGTTATGGAAGTACGGTATGCCGGAACCCATGAAGGCGTAAATTACAGTGTTTTCAAATAAAAAGAGGAATACCATGTCCGTCGAAATGACACTTCAGACAATTGAAAACGACCTGGCTGTAATCAATGTGCAGCTTCCTGCCAAAGATGCGGGTAAGACTGCGGAAGCTATCAGGCATTTGCTCGCCTTCGGCGGACATGATGTATTGTGGCTGAATAACGCAGGCGAACGCCTGTTGAGCGTTGAGGAAGTATTCCCCGACATGTCTCCGGCAAAGGTGCTGCGCGGATTGCGCGGCAAGGAAGAATTGACGCAAGCCGAATTTGCCGAGCGCATAGGTATATCGCAGCACCATGTTTCTGAAATGGAAACCGGCAAACGCTCAATTACCTTGGATATGGCAAAGCGTATCGGAAAGGTTTTTAGTGTATCATATAAGGTATTTTTATAGAGATTCGTTAAACATCTATCCCTGCTTAAAATGAGGAGATATTATGGCTGCCGTAATTGAGAAAAAAAGTCCTTTTTATCCTGACCAATCTGTTCCTGTCGAACTTTTTGTGGGAAGGGAAAGCGAGTTGAACCGCGTTATTGAGCGAGGCATGGGGCAGGTAAAGCAAAATAAATCCGTGTCTTTTTTTGTGCGCGGGGATTATGGGATAGGAAAAAGTTCTCTCGCGCGTTTTCTCGCCTGGGAAGCGAGCATGTACACGACCTTACGCGATAGACCCGACAGGTATCAAGGGCGAATACAGAATAATTAACAATATGATTTTCATGTATATTGTAATGAAATTTTCCTCGAAAGATTAACAGATAAGGCGTCAGTTTGATGTGGGCACCCAAGGGACCAGGTTGGCCGGAATTTGTTCCAGAAACCTGGGATGACGCAGTGCGGATTTGTCGTTATTTGAATGAAGATGGTCTATCTCTTGCGGCGGAACCTAAGGATATTTGGCGTCTTCCAACCGTAGAAGAGGCTGTTAAATCTCAGCTTCGGCATGAGAAAAATGCCGGCGGCATATGGGACTCAACGCTAAATAGAGTCTGTCTATAAAGTCTGTGTTAATACGTACATGTAAGCGCCGCAGGCGCGATACGCGAGCATTAACACAAGCGGACTTTATAGACAGACTCTAAATAAAGCGTCTTATTCCATACAACCGGATAAGGAAACACCACTATGGGATCCCAATTCTCCAATTATATATTACTGGACGTCAACAAGTCCGAATGATAACAAAGCATATATGTTTTGTTTCAATGGAATAATCAGTTTAAGAGACAAGAATCAGGGAATAATATCTTTTAGAGCATTGAAAACTATGGCACATGATGGCGCAGATTATCCCCATTAGAGATTTAAGAAAAATGACCGAAATATCCGAAATGCGCAACAGATTGGTTATTATGAGCATGAAAGATTACAAAGAAAGGCTTGCCCGCGCGGATATTATCGCAAAGGTCAGGGAAGCTGAAGTCGAGATTGAAACCGGCGCAAAGCTTATTGATGGGCGAGAAGCGTTAGAGAGCTTGCGTAAGAAATATGTCAAATAAGCATACATTGAAGCTTATGCCAAAGGCTTTGTAATCACTTTGTTGTCGCGAAAAGAATCTCTATGAATTTTTTTCGCGTGTTTTCAGCCTGCTCAAGAAATTCGTCAAAATCGTCTTTCTGCTCGAACGGAGCGCGCAGGCGAGCGCCACGGATTTCACCGATCGCCTGACGTAAATGAATTTCGTATCGGATGAGCTTTTGGGATTTACTGCGTGGTTTAGAATTGTTCTCAATATCCTGACGCGATTCCAGCAGAAGTTCCGCCCAGGCTGCCAGAGTATCCGGCGCCGCGGCGAACTCTCGATTCCTTATGTTCTCACGCAAGTTTTTATGGATGCGCTCTGACGCCGCGGCGTAAACCTTTATCCTGCCATCCAAAGACTTAACCGAAGCAAGCCTCGTCTTTTCAGAAGGCGTGTATTTCTCAGGCGAGGCAAACGCCGCCGCCTGAGAAAAAGAGAAAAGCAGAATAGACAGCGCGATTCTTGTAGAAACCATAAAATCACATTTTAGGCGGGACCTCGCAGCCGATAAGGTTCAGCGCTTTTTCAAGCTGCCGGCGTACAATATCCGCGACAATCAGCAAATGCCGCTGTTTTTGAGCATCCGTTTCCGAAAGAATATGGTGTTTGTGATAAAAAAGATTGAACCGCTGCGCCAGGGAAAAGGCGTATTTACAGAGTTGCCCGAGTTCCAGCGTTTGCGCGATCTGGCGTATGATTTCGGGCAGTCGGGCGGCCTGATAGACGATTCCCCAGATTTCATCATTGGCATCGAGGAATTCGCCCATTCCGGGACATTCTTCCGTCAAATCCGGCGGCGCTTCACCGGCATCCGTGAGTTTACGGAAAATGTTATTGGCGCGCACTGCGGCATACTGCACATACGGTCCTGTTTCGCCGTCGAAACTTAGCGCTTCCTTGAAATCGAAGGCGATGACGGTATTACGCGCAAAGCGCAGCAGGAAATAGCGCAGCGCGCCGACGGCGATGACGCGGGCGATGCGCTCCGCTTCGTCCGCAGGCAGTTCGTGGCGGGCTTTCACTTCCGCGAGCGCTTTCTGTTCGAGGGCGTCAAGTAAATCGTCCGCTTTGACACCCAGTCCTTTGCGTCCGGAAACCTCGACGTAGGGACGCTTACGATCCTGTTCCGTCAGAGGGAATCCTAGTTCTTCACAACAGGCGGGCGTAAGCGCCACCATTTCGTATGAAAAATGAATCGATTTTTCCGCCTGAGCGGTGAACCCCAACGCCTTCAGTCCCTGAACGACAATGTTTTGCAAATACGCCTGACGGCTGTCAATGACGTTATAGACACGGTTCGCGCGCCCGAAGCTCGGCGGTGCGGCGCAGGGATCGGCTTCCGTCGCCGTAACCCACAGTGAATCCCCGTTCGGCGCGGCGTAAGGTTTGTAATGAAAATCAAGACCGAGCAGACCGAATTTCCAGAGCTGATAGGCGATATCCTTGCCGACGTAAGTTACCGTGCCATCGGAACGAACGATAATCTTCTCGTCGTCTTCCGCGGCTTCACGGGAGATTTCCGCGGCGTCGCCCTGCGGATTCGCGGTGTTCATCACCCAGCAGCCGCGATTTTTACCTTCATCGACGTAATAAATCGCCTGCCGTTCTTTAAG
>JGI20171J29575_12612243_pt1 | contig 12962 bp, 9 predicted proteins | sample TergutNc150P4_FD_29575 | JGI IMG/M metagenome (IMG submission 29575)
GGTATGTTTTTGTTGACATGGATTACGTAGGGGCGAATAGTATTCGCCCGCGGGCGCATAATATGCGCCCCTACAATGAATGATTTCACGAATGTTGTTTTACATCACATCAACTGCAGTTGAAACACGCCTTTACAGTTTTTCGGTAAGAAAAATGCGTGCACCTCAGGTGCTTTAGAAAAATATCGGGCGTGTTTCAAAAAAGGTATGTTTTTGTTGACATGGATTACGTAGGGGCGGATATTATGCGCCCCTACAGTGGATGATTTCACGCATGTTGTTTTACATCACATCAACGGTATTTGAAACACGCCGCAAATTGTTACGATTATGTGTATAATAATTACAAATCTTTAATTAATATTGTTACTCCCAAATTCATATGATATATTATTAGTATGGAGATTGCACACAAGGTGCTTTAGTGACATAAGGAGAAAAAATTGTTGCATTTATATAAATTAGTTATTGAAAAAAAGCTTATTTCGAGGTATGATATAAGATATGATGTTTCAGCATATGCTTCTGAACGGGAGACTTTATTATACTGGAGGTAATAACTTGGAGATTTTCAGTAAAAGCAATATCGGTACACGAAAAGAAAATCAGGATCGCTATGACTCCGGAGTTATTCCTTCTCTCCAGGCAGCTTGGGCCGTTGTCTGTGACGGCATGGGCGGCGCAAAGGGCGGCAGCATTGCAAGTTCGATAGCTGTAAGTTATATCGGAGAACAAACGGCGGTATTGATACCAGATTTAGTGAAGATGAATGAAAAAGATTTATCAGACAAATTAAAATTAATTGTAGAGGAAGCCAACCGTAAAATTTTTGACGAAGCCTGCCGCAATGTTAATTTAACAGGGATGGGCACCACATGTGAGTTTATTTTTATAAGTAACCATCATGTGCATGTAGTTCATGTTGGTGACAGCAGAACTTATTTAGTTAAAAAAGATGAAATTATTCAGCTGACAGAAGACCATTCGGTTGTCCAGGAAATGGTAAAGCGTAAAGAGCTTACACAAGCTCAGGCGGAAAACCATCCAAATAAACATTTTATTACCCGAGCCCTGGGAATAAGATATCACGTGTTTTCAGATGTATATAAAAGACGGTTACATGATGATGATATTTTATTAATTTGCACAGACGGATTGAGCAATTATGTGACCCCGGAGGAAATAAGTGAAGTATTTCGCCAGGAAAAAGGGGAAGAGGCCGCGGAGGCTTTAGTCAACAGGGCCCTTTTAGCGGGCGGAAGTGATAACATTACGGTAACAATAATATACTCAGAGCCTGTGATTTAGTGACTGGCGCATTAGGAGGTAACGTATGGATAAATATATAGGCAAAACCCTTGACGGCCGATATGAGATACAGGAGCTTATTGGTATCGGCGGCATGGCTAATGTGTATCATTGTTATGATTTATCAAATGACAGGGAAGTAGCGATAAAAGTCCTGAAAGATGAATTTTTGAACAATGAAGATTTTATCCGCCGTTTTAAAAATGAATCTAAAGCGATTGCTATTTTATCCCATCCCAATATAGTAAAAGTAATTGACGTGAGCTTTGGTGATGTAATTCAATATATTGTAATGGAATATATTGATGGAATCACACTGAAAGAATATATTTCGCTGAAAAACGTTATCAGCTGGAAAGAAACCCTGCATTTAACAACACAGATTTTGAGGGCGCTGCAGCATGCTCACGAGAACGGTATTATCCACCGCGATATAAAACCGCAAAACATTATGCTGATGCAGGACGGCACGATAAAGGTGACGGATTTTGGGATTGCGCGTTTTTCGTCTAACTCTACCCGCACGATGACGGAACATGCTATTGGATCGGTTCATTATATTGCGCCGGAACAGGCAAAGGGTGAACCTGCGGACGGCAAAGCCGATATTTATTCAGTCGGTGTTATGATGTATGAGATGCTTACAGGAAAACTGCCTTTTGAGGCGGACAACGCTGTTTCCGTAGCATTAATGCAGCTCCAGAACACACCTGAAAAACCAAGAGACATTAATCCCGGAATTCCACAGGGTTTAGAACAGATAACTATAAAAGCAATGCAAAAAAATAAATTGGACAGATATCAGTCAGCCCGGTATATGCTTAATGATATTGAGCGGTTCCGGTTGAATCCCAGCATTGTTTTTTCATATGCGTGCTTTGAAGATGATATACCAACAAAACACGCGGAGAATCGTACAGTAAAAACTATACCTCAAAAAGAAGTATACGATGACAATTTTAACGGGACTGACAGTGAGGATGATCCGGATTCCTTTGACTATTATGAGGAGGAAGAGTTACAGCCCAAGACAAGTATTACTGTGATTAAAGGTGTGGCTGTGGCGGCAGTGATTATCTTTTTAGTGTTTGGCGGTCTTTCACTGATGAAATCCTGGAAAGAAGTTCAAGTTAAAGATGTAGATGTTCCTGACTATGTGGGCAAGCTTTTTTCACAGGTTAATACGCCAAGCCAGAATCCAGATAATTTTATTTTTAAATGCGAATCAGATTATGACCCTGATCAAGATATGGGTATAATATTAGGTCAGGACCCTGTATCGGGCTCTAAAAAAGTGCGTCAGGGATCTGTAATCACGCTGACAGTAAATGGTCAGGACAGCAACGTCAGGGTACCGGATATTTTAAGTGAATCCGAAACCTTTGCTACTCAGGTAATGAGCAGTAAGAACCTGATACCGCAAATTTTATATGTCAATGATAACAAATCTCCTATAGGCTGCGTTGTAAACGTGTTTCCAAACCCCGGAACAAGTATCAACATAGGGTCTACCGTTTACATTTTTGTGGCTAAAGCTATTACAAAGGAATACGTGGTTATTCCTAATGTAGAAGGGCTGCTCTTTTCGGACGCGAAAGAAATTTTAGAAGGAAAAGGTTTTGTTGTAGATCAGGATTATGATATGGAATCAATGAAACCAAAAGATGAGGTTTTAAGGCAGACACCGCTGGAAGGCGGAGTTGTAGAAAAGGGATTTACTGTCTTGCTGCTTTTAAGCAATGAAAAGAAGCTTGAACACGAATTTGATCTGGTTGTACCGCTTCCTTCGAGCGAAGAAAGAATGGTTGACGTACAGGTATTTGTAGACGGGGTTTTAGACGAGGCAAATTCTAAGAATGTTGTACCTCAATATATAGGAGGTCAATACCGGGTTTCGTTAAAGGGATCACGGACAGATGTAACTGTAATTGTGCATATTGATAATATAAAATACAGGCAATATTTAGTCAATTTCCAAACCCGTTCCTATGAGCTGACTTATGAGGCGCCATTTCCCACAACAGAACCGCCTACAACAGAACCGCCTACAGAACCGCCTACAGAGCCTTTGGAAACAGATCCGGTTGTGGAACCTTCTACAGATCCGCCTGACGAGTTTCCGACGGTAATGACATAATATGCAGGGAAGAATCCTTAAAGCTGTTGGCGGATTCTATTATGTAGAAACGGAAAACGGCGTATGTGAATGTAAAGCCAGGGGGATATTCCGAAAAGAAGGAGATTCCCCTTTGACCGGTGATTTGGTAAAGATAAAATTTGCTCAGGAAGGATACCCTGTAATAGAGCAGATAATGCCGAGGAAGAACAGTCTCATACGTCCTCCTATAGCTAACATTGATATCTTGCTTATTGTCTGTTCGACAATAGATCCTGTGCCGAATTCGCTTGTATTAGATAAAATAACAGTGGCAGCCTCACATAAAAATATTGAACCTCTGCTAGTGTTTTCTAAAACGGACTTGCATATTGAACAGGAATTTGTGCAGATGTATCATAATACAGGAATAAAAACCGTGGTTTATTCATCAATTGAAAAAACAGGCGCGGATAAAATAATCGCGGCGACTGAAAATAAAATTACCGCGATTGCCGGCGGCAGCGGTGTCGGAAAATCCACTTTGCTTAACACCTGTTTTCCTGATTTACAGTTAAAAACAGGGGATATCAGCATAAAATTAAAGCGTGGAAAGCATACTACCAGGTATGTGGAGCTTATTAAACGGAATAACGGATACATCGCCGATACGCCCGGTTTTTCAAAAATAGATTTAGGAAAATACCGCATTCAGCCGGAAAACCTGCAGGCTTGCTTTATAGAATTTCTGCCTTATATAGGGAAATGCAAGTTTGCTTCATGCCATCATTTATGTGAAAAGGACTGTGCCGTAATTGACGCTGTAAATAAAGGGACAATAGCGCGTCAGCGTTATAACAGCTATGCGGCTATATACAATGAGATAAAAAATATAAAAACGTATAGGTAGAATCCGCAAAAATAATACCACATACTCTTTAACAGAGTATGTGGTTATATTATGTGAGATAAATACGTGCGCGTCAGGCACTTTGGTGACTTAAGTATTGATAACAGCAGTAAAAAACAAGCTAATGTTCTAAAGAAAGTATCAAATAGCCGCTTTCATTGCTGCTATAACTTTAAAGTAAGTTTTCGCGGTTTTCCTGCGAGAGAAATGCGTGCGCCTCAGGCGCTAGTACATTCCGCCCATATCAGGTGCGGCCGGCGCGGCCGGCGCGGGCTCCTTAATGTCTGTAACCAGTGATTCAGTTGTTAAAATCATGGCGGCTACAGAGGCGGCGTTTTGCAAAGCACTTCTTGTAACCTTAGTTGGGTCAACAATACCAGCCTCGATCAAATCAGTATATTCCTCTGTTCTGGCATTAAACCCGTAATCCGGTTTATTAGCTCTTCTAACGTTTTCTACAATTACAGAACCTTCAAGCCCCGCGTTGTCAGCGATTTGGCGAAGCGGTTCTTCAAGCGCGCGGAGCAAAATAGCAACACCTGTTTTTTCGTCTCCCTCTGTTTCGTTTAATAATTTTTCTACGGAGGAAGCGGCGTCAATTAAAGCAATACCGCCGCCGGCTACAATGCCCTCCTCTACAGCAGCCTTTGTAGCAGCCAGAGCGTCTTCAAATCTCAGCTTCTTTTCTTTCATTTCAACTTCCGTAGCGGCTCCGACTTTGATTACCGCGACACCGCCGGCCAATTTTGCCAAACGCTCCTGAAGCTTTTCACGGTCGAAATCGGAGGTTGTGGTTTCAATCTGTAAGCGGATCTGGGCGATACGTGATTTAATGTCGTTTGCGTTACCGGCACCGTCAACTATGATTGTATTTTCCTTGTCGATTTTAACCTGACGGGCACGTCCGAGCTGATCCAGCGTTGTGTCTTTCAGTTCCAGACCTAAATCTGACGTAATTACTGTACCGCCTGTTAAAGTGGCTATATCCTGCAGCATTTCTTTTCTTCTGTCGCCGAATCCGGGAGCTTTTACAGCAACACAGGTAAATGTACCTCTTAATTTGTTTAAAATAATAGTTGTAAGCGCTTCGCCCTCAAGGTCTTCGGCAATTATAATAAGCTTCTTGCCCGACTGAACTATTTGCTCTAAAACAGGCAGGATCTCTTGTGTATTGGAGATTTTTTTGTCTGTAATTAAAATATAAGCGTCATCAATCTCGGCTATCATTTTATCTGTATCGGTTACCATATAAGGGGCAATATAACCTCTGTCAAACATCATACCTTCTACAACTTCACTGTATGTTTCGGCTGTCTTAGATTCTTCAACTGTAATAACCCCGTCTTTAGAAACCTTTTCCATAGCTTCTGCTATAAGATTTCCAATGAACTCATCAGAAGAGGAGACAGTAGCTACTCTAGCAATATCTTCAGTGCCGTTAATAGCCTTGCTGTTTGCCTTTATGACTTCTACGGCTTTATCTGTAGCCATTTGAATACCTTTTTTCAAAACCATCGGGTTTGCTCCGGCAGTGACATTTTTCATACCTTCCCGGATCAGTGCCTGTGCCAGCAATGTAGCGGTGGTTGTACCGTCACCCGCAACATCATTTGTTTTGATGGCAACTTCTTTTACAAGCTGTGCGCCCATGTTTTCAAACGCGTCTTCAAGCTCGATTTCTTTGGCGATAGTTACACCGTCATTTGTAATTAAAGGCGAGCCGAATTTTTTATCAAGAACAACGTTTCTGCCTTTTGGTCCCAATGTAATTTTTACTGTATCAGACAACTGATTAACACCGTTTAAAAGTGCTTTTCTTGCGTCTTCTCCGTATGCGATCTTTTTAGCCATTTAAATATACCTCCAAAGTGTTAATTATTCTACAATTGCAAGAATATCAGACTGGCGTACAACAGTGTAATCCTCGCCGTCTAATTTTACTTCTGTTCCTGCATATTTACTTGTAATTACTTTATCACCAACATTAACATACATTGTTACTTCTTTGCCATCAACAAGTCCTCCGGGACCTACGGCAATAATCTTCGCGAATTGAGGTTTTTCCTGAGCCGCGGTGGAAAGTACAATGCCGCTTGCAGTTGTTTGCTCGGCTTCTTCCAGCTTAACAACTACTCTGTCTAATAAAGGTTTAATATTCATTACAAAATTCCTCCTTGTTGTATCATTAATTGCGTTGCCGCTAAAGTCTTAGCACTCTGCATGTCGGAGTGCTAAAAACTATTTTATACTATTTTTTCAAATTGTCAATAGTTGTATGGCAATTTTTTTAAAAAATTTACTGCTGAGCGTCAATTCAGCGGCCGGCAGACGGTAAATAGGCGGTGCGGACGTAATATAGAGATGAATATATACACTCTCCGCAGCATAATAATGAGGATAAGGGCAAGATGTGAGTTGCTCTTGCACATTTTTTGCGGGGAGGAATACTTTTGCCTAAACGAAAGCAAAATGATAATGAGGATAATAAATTGAGAAACAGCCTTGCCTCGTTACTTCTTGATATACCACACTTTGAAATGGAAGGCAATCAGGAAATAAGGATTGAAGGGTGCCGTGGTGTACTTGAATACGATAATCAAATTATCCGGATAAATACAAACACAATGGTGGTTTCATTTAAAGGGCGGGGGCTTAATTTAAAATGTTTATCGCCGACCTCTTTAGTTATTGAAGGCTGTATTTTACATATTGAATTTGTTCTTTAAAAGCTATAAAAAGTGTGACGGCGCGGACACGATAACCTCATTTCTTCATATGCTTCCAGTGTGCGGAAGCGGGAGGCGCATTATGGGCCAAAATTAATATAAAGAGAGATATAATATGTTATTGGATTTAATTAGATGGACTAAAGGTTATGTTTTATTTTCCGCCGTTGGAAAGTTTCCGGAACGGTTTATTAATCTGACCATTAAAAACGGCATTTTTATTTGGGAAATGCGTTCAAAACAAAATAAAATAACCGGAAAAATGTTTATGAGCGATTATTTAAATATCAGGCAGATTGCGTTAAAAACAGGCGTAAAAACCACAATATTAAAAAAGACCGGTATGCCTATGGTCATAAAAAAATACAAGCCAAGGTTCGGCCTGTTAGTAGGCGCGGCGCTGTTTGGTATTATTATAGTTATTTTATCTAATCAGATTTGGACAATTGATATAAACGGGCTTGAAACCTTGAGCTATACCTCCGTACTTAAAACCTTAAATGAAAATGGGCTTACTTTAGGACAAAATAAGTCAAAATTAAATTTGTCTCATATAGAAAGACAAACTATTTTGAAAAACGATAAAATCGGGTGGATAGCTATCAACTTAATCGGGTCCTCCGCAACGGTTGAAATAAAAGAAAAAGCCGTAAAGGAGGAACCGGAGGACGCTGATTTAATATGCAATGTCCGGGCGTTGAAAGACGGGGTTATCACCTCAATTCATACTTATAAAGGAAAAGCCGCTATAACAGAAGGGTCGGCGGTAATAAAGGGGCAGCTTCTTGTAAGTTCAGTTGTAGAGGATGCGCTGGGCGGGGTTACCAGAGTACATGCCAGCGCTAAAGTTATCGCGAAAACTTACGAAACAAAGGAATGGGTTCAGCCCCTCGAAAATGATTTGATGGTGCCTACAGGCGTTTTGACAGAACGGTTTAATGTACAATTTTTCAATCTTCAATTCCCGGCACTGCCCGCGTATATCACAAGAGGAGAGTATGTTAGAATCTACAGCAAAGAATTGATCAAGCTGTCGGATAAGGTTTTGCCGGCAGGCTTGATAAGGGAAGAAAATATACAGTATGAAAATAAGAGATTCACGTTAAATAAAGAGCAGGCCCGGACAGCATTACAAAAAAGAATGGCAATGTACGAGACGCTCGAAATACCCAGCGCAACGGTTTTAAGTAAAAAAATAAAAGAATCGGCAAATAAAGATGCGTTGATATATTCGGTAGATTATGTATTGGAAGAAAACATTGCTTTAGAGGAAGTGGTTTTAACTCAGTAAAGGGCACCCAGTAAAGAAAGGTTGATTTTTATGTGTGGAATTGCCGGTTTTTGTAGCTTTAAAATGAATTTTCGGGATAACGCTGACCGGTGGAATAAAGTGTTGATTGATATGCGGACAGAAATACGCCGCCGCGGGCCGGACAGCGTAGGGGAGTACCTTGAAAATCATGCCGGCTTTTCCCATGCCCGTCTGGCAATACGCGATATTGAAGGCGGTGTCCAGCCGATGATTTTAGGTAAATACGCAATTGTGTATAATGGAGAGATATATAATTCAGATGAACTGAAAACTGATCTTGAAACGCTGGGATTTAATGTAAAAACAACAAGCGATACCGAGGTGATTTTAAAAGCCTTTATTTGTTACGGACCGGATTTTGTTGAAAAACTAAACGGAATATTTGCTTTTGCCATATGGGACGGCGAACAAATTTACCTTTACCGCGATCATGTCGGCGTAAAACCGCTGTTTTATACGGTAAAAGATGATGTGTTGGTCTTTGGTTCAGAGCTTAAAGCTATTTTTGCGTATCCCGGTATAACTCCTGAGGTTGATATTAATTCTTTTAGGGAGGTATTCGGGATTGGTCCCGCGCGCACGCCGGGTAACGGGGTGTTTAAGGGCATATACGAGATTCTTCCGGGTCATTATTCAATATTTTCGGATAGTTGTCTCAGAACCGTAAAATATTGGTCCCTTCAAAGCCATACCCATAAGGACAGCTACGAAGACACGGTTCAGACAGCCGCATGGCTTGTGAAGGATGCGATACAGCGCCAGATGGTGTCGGATGTTCCCGTATGCAGCCTATTGTCGGGAGGGGTAGATTCGAGTATTATAACGGCTGTCGCGTCAGCGTTTTTAGCGGAAAAGGGTAAGATATTAAACACATTTTCCTTTGATTTTAAGGGAAATGATAAATATTTCACCGCAAACGCTTTTCAGCCGGAGCAGGACCGGCCCTTTGTAGATAAAATGCTTGAAAAATACAGCTTGAATCATGCTTATTTAGAATGTGCCGAGGAGGAATTAGCTGACCTGTTATATGTATCGGCGGACGCCAAAGACCTGCCAGGTATGGCGGATATTGACGCGTCACTTTTACATTTTTGCAGCCTTGTTAAGCAACACAACAAAGTTGCGCTGACAGGGGAATGCGCGGACGAGATTTTCGGCGGGTATCCTTGGTTTTACCGTGAAGATTTAATGGAGGCAGATACCTTCCCCTGGTCGAAAAGCTTAGATACTAGAAAAGCGCTGTTGTCGACTGAGTTTTTAAATGATTTAAATCTTGATGAGTATGTTGAGGCCCGGTACCGGGAATCTTTGCGTGAGGTTCCCCGCCTTGAAGGCGAATCCTTGACAGAGACAAGGCGCCGCGAAATCGCGTATCTGAATATACAATGGTTTATGCAAACTCTCTTAACGCGCATGGACAGAGCAAGCATGTATTCGGGACTGGAAGCCCGTGTGCCGTTTGCGGACCACAGGATTATTGAATACGTCTGGAACGTGCCGTGGGAGATGAAATGCAGCAAAGGGATAGTAAAAAATTTGCTTCGCGAAGGGTTTCGCGGCCTTTTGCCAAAGGAATTATTAAACCGCAAAAAAAGCCCCTACCCTAAAACCTATAACCCGAATTATACGAAAATTTTAAGAGAACGGCTGCTTGCCATAATAAATGATGTGTCTTCGCCGATTTTGTATTTACTGGATAAAGAAAAGGCCCGCAAATTTGCCTTATCACCGCAAGCACTTGATAAACCGTGGTTCGGTCAGCTCATGGCAGGACCTCAGCTTATGGCGTATTTGATTCAGGTGGATTATTGGATGAGAAAATATGAGGTTTGTATTTAGGATCTGTGAAAAAATAACATGAACATAATCGCTGGATTTTTTGCCCTCAACTTCGTTGTCGTCCTTGCCAGGCAGCAGCCTGTATGTGTCCTCCGCCTCGTTGCGGACAAAAAATCTTGTGCGCTTATTGGTCCAGCTTATTTTTTCACAGATCCTTAAACATCTCTCTTAGCGCCTTGGCGTCAGCTTCCTCACAACCGCTCTCAACACTTAGGAACAAATCTATCATATGGTTTCCGTTTTCGCTTGTTCCTGAATATTCTAATTTTAAAACGGAAGTAACCATATCATGATTATTAATTTCTTTGGCTGCGTTACTTTCAACCTCGGCCATTGCGTCTTTAAATTCTTGTGAAAAATCAGCCGCGGACGGACGGACATAAGGCGGAAAACTGTCATTGTAATTCATATAGCTCTCATATTTTGAGATGTCAATGGATTTAACATCCGTTTTTTGAGTTGAAAACTTCGTGGTTGTCATATATAGAGTAGGGCTGCCGTCCTTATCAAACCCCTCAAACTTAAGCCACACACCTGTTTCGTCATCAATAATTACAACAAAATGATCTACATTGTGCTTACCTGAAAAGTATTCCTCAGGTTTCCCTTTTAAAACTGCGCAGGGTCTGCCGAGATATTCCGTTTTTTCGGCAATTTCCCATAAGTCATGATTTGAAAAATATCCGCCCATGGCAAGATTTTGTGGAAATAATCCATAACCCGACATGTTAAAAAGATTTGTGGTATCAGCCCTGCCATGATAATTAGAATATCCATCTTCATCTATCCACATTCTTTCATCATCAGCAGGTACATACAAACCGAACATGCCGTCAAACGCAGCTTCGGTAATTGTTCCGGCCGTTTTATTTATATTATCAAAATCAAAAATTCTGAAGCTTTGCACATAGCGTTCCTCGTCAACACCGCTGCTTTTCATGTGACCGTATGCTCTGCACCGCGACATATCGACCTGAAACTCCACCGCGGCACCTTCATCTATGATCCAGTTAGATTCATATTCACCGCTCGCGTATGTAAAATAGTCTACTGTATTGATCATTTTGTGATAGTAGTCAGCTTTCGTTTTTGGCTCCAGGGTCAAAAGGGGAGAGGGAGAAAAATTCTTCGCGTCTGTGGGAGCATACATAAGCCACTCTGAAAGCGTCCGGTGCTCACCTTCATAAATATCCTTGTACTGCATACTTGTTTGCGTTGGCAGGGACTGCGTTGGTATTTCTTTCGGTTCCGTGTAAGTTGCTTCCGCGTAAGTTGGTTCCGTTCTTAAAGCAGAACCTACCGTTAAAAACATAATACTTACAGCCGCGATAACAACAATACTTATTATCCCTATAATCAGTTTGCGCTTTTTAAAAAATTCGCCTAATTTAATCATGTTTATTCTCCGTTCTATATTTTTTTCATTGTCAACCATACAGAGCAGCCGCGGTATCAGCTCAGGCTTGCCGTATCCGGCTAAAACCTCTACCAGCGAAAGGCTGTATTCTTTTCGTTCTTCTTTATTCATGCCTTTCAGTACGGAGGCATCGTTGGCCAGCTCCATATCCTCACGGATAAATTTAAATAGGAACCATGTCAGTGGATTAAACCAATAAATAGTTTGCAATGCAAGTAACAATAAATTTATAATTCCGTCCCAGCGTTTCATATGTGAAAGCTCGTGCAAAATTATATACTCTAAATGGCTGTCACTGAGGTTACTCACGTATTCCGGCAGTATGATTTTAGGGTAAAACAAACCGAAAAGTGATGGTGTTTTCACATGTTTTTGCATAATTATCCTGACACGGCGCTTTATTCCGAGTGTGCCTTTACATTGTTGCAGAATATCTTCATAGCGGGAAGTTTTAAGAGTAATTTCTGACTTTTTGATTTTATGTTTTAGCCGGATTCCGCAAATTAGCATAAACAACGCGCTTGCCAAAGCTCCGCATAACCAAACAAACGGCAGGATATAGTCAAAAATAATCATTTTTGTGCGCAGCTCATTGCTTTTCGCAATGGCAGCGTTCAGTCGCTGCTCCTGTTCGGGAGTTCCTCTTACATTTTCACCCCAAGGTGTTTCCAGTATTTTGTTGCTTGCTTCATCCTGATTTTGTCTAATCTCAGCCTTTATCACTTCACGGTTATACTGGGATTGAGTAAACTCATCTTTAAACGATATATTCTGTATAACTTCTGCTTTATTCATTACGGCCAAATTGCTCTGGGGCCTCCAAGGAATAACAAGGGCAGCTAATACCAATATCCATATGGAATACTTCCAAAAGGGTGAGAATTTCTTGTCGGCGAACCACCGTATAAGCATTATAACCATACCTACAGCCGCTGCGCTAATGGACATAAACAGCATCCTGTAAAACACGTGTGAAATAAGATTTGCTAGATCAACAAAAAAGTCCATAGAAAAGGCAAACATGGTTATTCCTCCTCAATTAATACTACCATAAAACTTCCATAATTGGCAAATAAGCATTATTGCCTGACAACAAAAATCATAGTCATCTGCATGAAAAATGTATTGGTGATGAAATATATCAATATTAGTTTACAACAGTAATCTAAATTTGTCAAGAACTTTTTTAAGGGCACCTCCGGAAACTGCTTGCCGCACCAGCGCGATGCAGGATTTATAAAACCGATTCTCACAAATTGGCTTTTGGCTTTTGCACAAAAATTCGAGGCAATACTTTGTGTATTAACAAGGATTTTTGTGAAAAATGACCAATGAAGATCGTCGTGATGTTGTGG
>JGI20171J29575_12612241_pt1 | contig 12936 bp, 13 predicted proteins | sample TergutNc150P4_FD_29575 | JGI IMG/M metagenome (IMG submission 29575)
CTTGAAAAAGTAATTGATAGGCTTTGTCATGTTATCTGTTCAATTACTCATGAGACTATCAAAAGTATTACAGGCAGAGATTCGATATTGCAATGCTTTTAATTGGTTATTAGTATTAAACAAGCGTTTTGAGAAATTTTTCGCCGGCTATGAAGCCGAGCAGGCATAGCTCAAAGCGAGAACAGTGGAGCTCACTGAACTCATTACGGCTGAAAATGAGAAAAGCGCGAGCGTTACACGCTTCCTTGGGCTGGTGAAAAAGTATACCGATATTTCTGAGCTTACAGTGGAGATTGTCCGTGTGTTTATAGACAGGATCGTGGCTCATCAGGCCAATGGCAGGAAGGAAAAAAATCGCCAGCAGCGGATTGATATTTTCTACAATTTTATCGAATTTTTGGAAGAATAGGTGCGTAACTCACACCGGTCGCATATTATTTACTCAAATTATGTGATATCATACAAACATCCTTTTGACCTATGCTGTAATGTGGCCAAAAGGATGTTTCAAACATGTTTTTGTAGGGATTTTCTATCCTCCTTAAGACACCTTGCCGTGAGGCGAAAGGAGAGGGTCCAGGGGGCTTGTCCCCTTAAGTTCCCCATCCTTTCCTCAGGGCCATGTATTTGTGCATGCAAAAACATGGCCCTTGTGTTATACTATATGTCACTATACTCGTTAAAAAAGGATGTGGCCGCTTGCTTGACGAGAAGATCATTCTGGCATCCAGTTCCCCCCGGCGAAAAGAGCTGCTTGCGCGAATGGGCGTTTCATTTTCGATAGACGTGCCGGACGTGGACGAGCATTGCGAAGGCTCCCCCGGCGAAGTCGTGCTGGCGCTCGCGCGCCGCAAGGTCGAGGCCGTGGCGGCCAGGCATGGCGGCGGCATCGTGCTGGCCGCGGACACCGTCGTGGCGTGCGGCGGCATATTGGGAAAGCCCAAGGACGCGGAGGACGCCAGGCGCATGCTGCGCAAACTCTCCGGCAGGTGGCATGAGGTGTATACGGGCGTGTGCGTCATGCGCGCGGGCATCGCGCATGCGGACATTGCTTTGACGCGCGTGCGTTTTACGGAAATATCCGAGGCGGAAATTGAACGCTATGTGGGAACGGGCGACCCGATGGACAAAGCGGGCGCCTATGGGGTGCAGGGCATGGCCGGCATGTTCATCGACCGGGTGGAAGGATGCCCCCACAACGTCATGGGCCTGCCGCTTGCGCTTACGAGGGCGCTCCTGCTACGCGCCGTGGAGACAAAAAATATACGATAATCCCATGCGACAATCCAAAGGAGAGACAAAATGGGCTTTTTTTCGCCTGAGATTGGCATTGATTTAGGGACGAACAACGTTTTATTTTATGTGGCCGGGCGTGGGATTGTCCTTCGGGAACCGAGTCTGGTGGTCGTGCGCGGCGACACGAAGCGCGAGGTGAACGCGGTGGGCGAGGACGCGCGCCTGATGCTGGGCCGCATGCCGGCGGGCTTTACGCCGATACACCCCATACGGGACGGTGTCTTGGCGGACTTTGACATGACGGAAGTGATGCTGCGCTATTTCATCCGCCGGGCGATTGGGGTGAACTTTATCGGCCGGCCTAAGATGGTGCTGGGCGTTCCCTCTGAAATTACGGCCATGGAGCGCCGCGCCGTGGAAGAGGCGGTGCGGCGCGCGGGCGGCAGGCTATCCCATGTTGTGGATACCGCGATCGCGGCGGCGCTGGGCTGTGGGCTGCCCGTGTATGAGCCGCTGGGCAGCATGATTGTGGATATCGGCGGGGGCACGACAGAGGTCGCCGTGATCTCCATGGGCAGCCTGGTGGTAAGCAAGTCGCTGCGCCTGGCCGGCAACGCGATGGATAACGCGATCATCGCGTTTGTCAAGCGGGAGGAGAACATGCTCATTGGCGACAGGACAGGCGAGGATATCAAGATTGACTTGGGCAGCGCCATCGCGCTCAGTGACCCGCAGCGCGCGATGGTGCGCGGGCGCGATCTGGTGACGGGGCTTCCGCAGACGATGGAAATCGACAGCGACCAGGTGCATGAGGCCCTGCAGGAGCCGCTCCGCGAAATCCTCGGCGCCATCCTTTGGGTGCTGGAGCGGACGCCGCCTGAACTGGGCGCGGACGTGGTTCGCACGGGCATCCATCTCACGGGCGGCTGCGCGCAGCTGCCCGGCATTGACCAGTTCATCGCGGCGGAAACGGGCATCACCGTGCAGGTGGCTCGAAATCCGATGGATTGCACTGTCTTGGGCGCCGGATATCTTGCCAGCAACCTCGAATTGCTCAGCCGCATTGGCAAGAACCATCCCATGACCGAATAGCGGTCTGAGAAATATACGGAGGTATCCATGCGCAAAAAGAAGCGCAAATGGCCTAAAATATTGGCGATGACGCTGATCGTCTCCCTGCTGACAGGGTCGGTGGCGCTGGTGCTGGTAGAGAAGTTTTCACCGGATCAGACGTATCTCCCACAGCGCCTCGTAAGGCTGCCATCCACTGTCGTGTCCATGGCCATCACGCCCTTGCAGGGGGTGTTCGCTTGGGCGGCCCGCGGCGTGTCGGGCTATTTGGCCAATTTGAAGCTGTCGAAAAATATTGAAATTGAATACAACAAGCTCAAGGTGCAAAATGATGAATTGATGATTCAAGCGCTTCGCGTGGAGGAGCTTGAGGCCGAGGTAGAGCGGATGCGCGCGCTATCGGATGTCGCCCCGGAGTATAGGGCAATGAACCCCGTCGTCGCGCAGGTAACGGGCAAGGAGACGGGCATATGGTTTCAGCAATTCGAGATCAACGTTGGCAGCCGCCACGGCGTGAAGCCATATATGGCGGTCGTCAACGCGCAGGGGCTTATCGGCTATACGACAACGGTCAATGAAACATCGGCCCAGGTGTTGTCCATTATTGACAGCAGGGCGAGCATCGCCGCGGTCATCCAGAGCAGCCGGGACCAGGGCGAGATTAAAGGCACGCTGGGCCTTGAGAGTGAGGCGACCTGCCGCATGTACTACCTGCCGGTGGACCGCATGGCGCGCCCCAACGAGCTGGTCGTGACGAGCGGCATTGGCATGCCGTTCCCCAAAGGCATTCGAATTGGCGTGGTGCGTGAAAGCACGCGGTATTTGGATCAGAATAAGCATTATGTCGTCATCGAGCCTTTTGTGGATTTTATGCACATTGAGGAGGTGCTGGTGCTGGTATACGAACCCGCGCCGGAGGATATGCCGGACATGGACGACGGGCAGATCAGCATTACGATCAAGCCGATGGATACGCTGCGGCCCATACCGGTCATTGGGGACGAGATATCCGATCCGCAGCTGGGCGCGTTTACGCCGCCGCCGCGCGCGACGCGCTTGCCCGCGGCGGACGCGGAGGGGATGCCGGACGACGCTTGGCCGCAGATTACCTTTGTTCCCATGTTTACGCTGCAGCCGGGCGCGACGCCTACCACCAATCCCGAGCTGGACGCGCTGATCGCGGAAGAACTGGCGCGTGAACAGGCGCAAGCGCGGGGGGATAACTAAATGCGCAAGGCGCTTCGCGTAACGTTTGTGGTGCTGCTTGCGTTTCTGCTGCAGTCGACAATTCTCGCGTACTTCAAGGCGGGCGGTGTCATGCTGGACCTGATGGTGATCACGCTTTGCAGCGTGGGGTATGCCTGCGGAATCTACGTGGGCACTACGGCGGGGCTGTTGGGCGCCCTGGTGATGGAAGCGCTGGCCGGCGATCTGCACGGCCTCATGGCCGTGACGTGCGTGTGTGCGGGCGGGTATGGCGCGTGGATCGCCGGGCGCCTTCAGGCGTTCACACGCGTAGGAAACCGCATGCAGGAGCGACTGATCAAGCGGTTTGCGCCCATGCTGGGGGTCGGCCTGTTCATCATTCTCAAGGAAGGCATTTATGTCGTTTATTTCTATCTCTCAGGCGTTGAAATTGCCTTTGTCCACATATTTCGGATGGTGTTTGCCGGGATCGAAGCGGCGCTGGCGTCGCTGCTATTGCTGCCGCTGACGTATTGGTTTTTGCTTCGCAGCCCGAAGGATACGTTTTTTGCCAGATGGCTTGCGAAGCGAGAGGCTAGGATCCGGCCTAAACCGGTTATACCGCCATCGCCTGCGCGCCCCCTGAAGAGGGAGGGGCGGCGGCATGAAATTCCAAGCGCCTCAAGCGAAAGGGGGACGGACGTTTGACGATCGGCAAATGGCGTTTTTGGTTCCTTGGCATGCTCATGATCGCGGGCTTTACGATGCTTGTCACGCGTCTGGTTACAATACAGGTGCGTGGCTCGGATGAATATGCCGGCTTCGCGCAGTCTTCCATGACCAAGAAGATTCATGAAAGCGGTTCCCGCGGCCAGATTCTGGACAAAAACAGCGCGGTTCTGGCGTATGACAAAAAGATCTATAATATAGAATTTTACCGCGATCCGACCAGCGGCAGGGAAAAAAACGGCCAGTATTCCAAGGCGATCTGGGAGGTCATCAAGCTGCTGAAAGGGGAGGGGAGGGAGGTCAAGTTTGACTTCTGGCTCAGCCTGGATGAGGACAAACATTGGGTTTTTGATACCAAAACCAAGGACGAGGGTGTCGCCAAGGCGCGTGAGCGCATGTTTCGCAGCAACTTTTATGTTACCACCCTGCCGGTGGAAGATATTTACGAGCGCCTGTGTGCGAATTACATGATTCATGCAATTGATGAGGGCTTTTCGGAAAAGGACAAGCTGACGTTTGAGGACAAGCTGCAGGTGCTCTCCGTGTGGCAGGAGATGCAGATGAACGCGTTCAACTCCGTGCCGATCGTGCTGGTCAGGGATATAAAATGGGCCACGGTCATGGAGGTGGAGACGCGCCTGGTTACGCTGCCGGGCATCTCGGTGTCCGTCCAAAACCAGCGTGTATACCCAAAGGGCACGCTGGCCGCGCACGTAGTGGGCTATACAGGCCTTATACAGGGCAAAGAGCAGATGGATCAATATCTGGAACAGGGTTATTTGCGCACGGATACAATCGGGCTGGACGGTATTGAGCGGTCTATGGAACAATGGCTGACGCCCAACATGGCGCTCCGGCGCGGGTATTCGCTGGTAGAGATTGACCGGGCGGGCAAGGTCATCAGGCAACTGGAGAAACAGGACCCGGCTGACGGCAACACGGTCAGGCTGACCATTGATTCCGCCATGCAGCAGGTGGTGGAAACAGAGCTTGAAAAGGTTGTCAACGGTATACGCGACTTTGAGGAAAAGAAGGTCCATGATCCGGTGTGGCTGGAGGAAAATCGGGATACCTTGATGGAATATGAGGAGTCGGAGCGGCAGATCAACTACGCCGAAAACGGCGCGATCGTGGTGCTGGATATGCAATGCCGCGTGCTGGCCATGGCCAGCTACCCAAGCTATGACCCCAACATTTTCATCGTCGGCACGCCCGAGCAGAAGGAGCAGGTGCTGTTGGACAAACGCAACCGGCTGTTTAACAACGCCATTGCCTCGGCCAGCACGCCCGGTTCGGTTTTCAAGATGACCACAGCGCTGGCCGCTCTGGTAAACGGAAAGATCACCCTTTGGGATGAAATCGACGACAAGGGCGCGTTTGATCTGTATGACGTCGTGCATCCGCCAAGATGCTGGGTCCCGGAGAATATGCGCTATACACATCAGAGGCTGGACGTTAAAAACGGCATTGCGAAATCATGCAACTATTTCTTTTACACCCTGGGGAGTTATTTGCATCAGGACAGCGGCAATCTGCTGTATGAATACGCGGCCAAGCTGGGCTTGACGAGCCGGACGAACATTGACCTGCCCGGGGAGATCAAGAGCATCGTTGGCAGCCAGACATCGCTCTATGACCCGGCGCGTCCCATCACGGGTTTCGACCAGGACACCTGGCTGCCCGTACAGATCAAGAACGCCATCAAAAAGCACCTCAAGCGCATCGGCGAGGAAAACAAAATCACCTATAGCGAAGAACGCTTGGACAAGTGTGTAAAAGCCTTGATGGATATGGCGGTTACCAATGACCAGGGAGCCGGCCTGAGGAACTGGATGCGCCTCATCCGCCCGATCCTGATGGAAGAGCTGGGCATGAGCATGGAACTGGTCTGGCGGGCCGCCACTGTCGGCGATATTGGCCGGTACCTGAACGAGATCAAATGGGGCGGTACGAACGCCATCATGACCGCCATTGGCCAGGGTATTACCATGGTTACACCGATCAACATGGCGCGCTATGTCGCCGCGGTGGCGAATGGCGGATACGTGTATGATGTGCAGATCGTGGACAGCATTGTCTCCACCACCGGTGAAGTCGTTCGTTCGTTTCAAGAGCCGGTGCTGGTGAATGACCTTTCCCGGGAGGTTGCGCCCTACATCGCCGCCATCCACGCGGGCATGGAGGGCGTGGTAGATGACGACGCGGGAACAGCCGGCTTGATCGCTTCCGGCTGGAAGCATCGGAAGGAAGTCGCCGCCAAGACGGGAACGGCGCAGACAAGTTATCTGGATGTTGAAAACAACTCGTGGTTTGTCTCGTTCGCGCCCTTGGACAATCCGGAGATTGCGGTGGTTGTGTTCGTGCCCCACGGCTATGGCGGAAAGCTGGGCTTTGACGCGGCAGCGGCCATCATTGACTACTATTTTGACGCAAGGGTGGATGAGGTTTCGCTGATCTTGCCCGCGCCCAATGGCCTCGCCCAATGAACGGGCAATGTGTGGCCGTCGTCTCGGGCAAGGGAGGCGTAGGCAAATCCATGCTGGTGGCGGCGCTTGGCGCGCACTTCGCGTATCATCGAAAGCGCACGCTGCTTGTGGATCTAAACACGGGCATGCGCGGCCTGGATATGCTTCTGGGGCTGGAAAGCCGGATCGTCTTTGATCTTGGCGATGTGCAGGATGGGCTGTGCGGGATAGAGCAGGCGCTTATAGAGGACCGGCAGACAGGCGTATTTTTGCTGGCGGCGCGGCAAATAACCGATACGGACGCGCTGGACGCGGAAGCGCTGGGTCGCTTGATGAGGGAGATGACGAAGCGATTTGACAGGGTGCTGCTGGATGTGCCCGGCGGTATTGGCGCACACCTTCAAATGGCTGCCGGCGCCGCGGGGGAGGCGCTTGTGGTGACCACGCCGGATGATGCCGCCATGCGCGGCGCGGAGCGCGTGGCGGGGGCTTTGAGAGACATTCCTTCGCCCGGGCTGGTGATCAACCGCATCCGGGAAGATTTTGTCGAAGCGGGGCTGCAGTATCCGCCGGAGGTATGCGGCCAGGTGCTGGACATGCGGGTGACGGGCGTGGTGCCGGAGGACGGAGAGGTTTGGCGGCGCGTGCTGTCAAGGCAGGCCATCAATGGCGATTTTCCGGCGGCATGGGCTATCCGCAATTTGATGGAACGAATGGATGATGAAAGCACCCCCCTGCGCCCTTGGCGCAAGGACGCGGCGGGAAAACAAAAGCGCGGTTTCTTTGGCAGCCCGCGCTAAGCGCCGGTGTTCTGACAGGGTTGGACCGTGGGATTCCGGGCGAGAGATTTTTCGCCCGGCAAGGAGCCGGGACGCAGGCGTAACAGCGCCGCCTCAAGCGGAGAGCGGCACGGCGGCAATGCCGATTGCGCGCAATCGGTATTGCCGGAAAAAGATCCGGCTAAAAACTACAATTCAAACCCTGTCGGAACGCTAGGCAGGTGAGGAGATGCTATGAACACCACTACCCCGCTCATGAACCGGCGCGCCAGACAGCATTTTGACATTCCGCTGACGCTGATGACGTTCGCGCTCGCGGCATTTGGCGTATTGGCCGTCACGGTTGCGACATACACCTATTCGGATTCCCCGCTCGCCGTGGATACGCTGCTATCCCGCATTACCAATTCGTACTATGGTTCGCGGCAAGGCCTCTTTCTGCTGGTAAGCCCGCTGGTGATCGCGGGCATGACGGCGATCAACTACCGTTTTTTTCAAAAGTTCTCGGGCGCGCTGTACGTGGCCGGGCTGGCGGTGCTGAGCTTCTTGCTGGTGTTTGGCACAACGACCTCGGGCGTGACGGGCTGGTTTAACCTGTTCGCGGGCTATATGCTGCAGCCGTCCGAGTTCGCCAAGCTTGCCATCATCCTGCATTTGTCGAAATTCTTTGCCCGCAAGGACGATCCGGTCACCACGGTGCGCGAGTTTATCACCATGGGCGTGATCATGATGCTGCCCGTGCTGCTGATCTTCGCGCAGGGAGAACTGGGCACGGTCATCGTGTTTCTCGTGGTTTATCTGGGAATGATGTTCGTAAGCGGCATGCGCCTGCGCATCATCGCGGGCCTGCTGGGCGCGGGCGTGACGGCATTGATCCCCGCCGTTCTTCTTATGCGGGCGTCGGGTTCTTACCGCTATGAGCGGCTGATCTCCTTTATTGACCCCACGCAGGCCACGAAAGACGCGATCTATCAGGCGCACAATTCGCAGGTCGCCATTGGCAATGGCGGCCTGCACGGCGCCGGATTGTTTACCAACGGGACGTATACGGCGCTGAACTACGTGCCGCAAAACCATACGGACTTTATTTTTTCCGCTATTGGGGAAACCATGGGCTTTATCGGGTGTATGATCGTGATTGTTTTGTTTGCGTTGCTGATCCTGCGCATGGTTTCGCTGTCCATGAACACCTACGATAAGTTTGCCAGGCTGGTGATTGTGGGTGTTACGGTCATGCTGTTTTTCCATGCCTTTTATAACATCGGCATGACGATTGGCATAACGCCCGTGATGGGCATTCCCCTGCCGTTTATGAGCTACGGGGGTTCTAACCTGATCGCCAATATGGGCGGCATCGGGCTGGTGCTCAACATTACGCTTCGAAAGCCGCAGACGCACGTGAGCCCGGCGGATGAAGCGCCGGCAAACGGAGCCGGTATAAGAAGAAGAATGAACAAGCGGGCCGGTACACTGCGTCGGCTGACGAAGCGGCCTGATTGAAAAGCAGCCCAATGGGTCGAGTGAGGGGGAAGGCATATGGACCGGGTGAAAATTGGCGTCATTGGCGTCGGCAACATGGGGACCGAGCACATGAAAACGATTTTGGCCGGCCATACGCCGGAGCTTGAATTGGTCGCCGCGGCCGACAGGCGTGCGGAGCGCCGGGATTGGGCGAGGGCGAATGCGCCGAAAGGTGTGCGGGTGCACACGGAAGGCGCGGAGCTTATCGCGGACGGCCGCTGCCAGGCCGTGCTGATTGCCGTGCCGCATTACGAGCATCCACCGCTGGCCATAGACGCGTTTGACCACGGGCTGCATGTGATGTGTGAAAAGCCCGCGGGCGTTTATACCAAGCAGGTGCGAGAGATGAACGAGGCGGCGGCCCGTCATCCGGAACTGACCTTTGGGCTGATGTTCAACCAGCGAACCGACTGCCTCTACCGCAAGATGCGCGAGATGATCACCTCGGGGGAGATGGGTGCGATCAAGCGCGTAAACTGGATCATCACGGATTGGTACCGCACGCAGTTTTACTACGATTCGGGCGCGTGGCGCGCCACGTGGGATGGAGAGGGCGGGGGCGCGCTCCTGAACCAATGCCCGCATAATTTGGACCTGCTCCAATGGATATGCGGCATGCCCGCAAGCGTTACGGCGTTCGTCCATGAGGGAAAGTGGCATGATATTGAGGTGGAAGACGACGTGACAGCCTATTTGACATATCCAAACGGAGCCACGGGCGTATTCATCACCACAACGGGCGATGCGCCCGGTACAAACCGCTTTGAGATAACCTGCGAGATGGGCAAGCTGGTGCGTGAAAATGGAGGGCTGACGCTATATCGGAACGCTCAGAGCGATATCGCCTTTTGCAAGGCGGCCAAGCAAGCGTTTGCCAAACCTGATTGCACCGTGTCCGCGGTGGAAACGGACGGGTCCAATCCACAGCATAGGGGCGTGCTGAACGCGTTTGCGGCCAATGTCCTGCGCGGCGAACCGCTGACGGCGCGCGGGGAAGAGGGCATCGAAAGCCTGACGCTGTCAAACGCGATGCATCTGTCCGCATGGCTGAAAAGGCCTGTCGAACTGCCGCTGGAGGAGGAGGTGTTCCTCGCGGAGTTGAACAGGCGGCGCGAGACGTCACGGCGGAAAGAAGCCGAAAGCGGAAACTTTTTGACACATAGGGAGGAAACGTATGGCAGTTGAGGGCATGCGCTATGCGCCCAAGGGTAAACCCGCGCGTATCGTGGCGCCGGGTGAATTTGTGGTGGGGGCGATGGCGCTTGATCATGATCATATTTATGGCATCTGCAACGGCTTGACCGAGGCGGGCGCCACGCTGAAGTGGGTCTATGATCCAGACCCGCAAAAGGTACGGGCGTTTCAAAAGGCGTTCCCCCAGGCGAAAGCGGCCCAAGGGGAGGCGGATGTGCTTTCGGATGCCGAAGTACGGTTGGTGGCCGGCGCCGCGGTCACCAGCAAGCGATGCGGCCTGGGCCTGCGCGTGATGGAGGCGGGCAAGGACTATATCACGGACAAGGCGCCGCTGGTCTCGCTGCGGCAGCTGGAGGCGGCCAAGGCGATGGCGGGCAGGACCGGCCGAAAATACATGGTCTATTATTCCGAACGGCTGCATTCGGAGAGCGCGGTATACGCGGGGCAGTTGATTGAGCAGGGCGCGATCGGCCGCGTGCTGCAAACGATAGGCTTGGGGCCGCACAGGCTTAGCGCGTCCATTCGCCCCGGGTGGTTCTTTGAAAAGGCGCAATATGGCGGCATTCTGTGCGATATTGGCAGCCACCAGGTGGAGCAGTTTCTGTTCTACACCGGCGCGAAGGACGCCATCGTAACGCGCAGCCAGGTTGCCAACTATCATCACCCTGAGTATCCCGAGCTGGAGGATTTCGGCGACGCGATGCTGGTGGGCGACAACGGCGCGACCGGGTATTTCCGTGTGGATTGGTTCACGCCGGACGGCCTTTCCGCATGGGGAGACGGCCGTATGATCATTTTGGGCACGGAAGGGTATATCGAACTGCGAAAGTATGTAAACATAGCCGAGAATCAGGCGGGGGATCATGTGTTTCTTGTGAACAAGGATGGGGAACGGCACTTTGCGGTCAGCGGTCAGGTGGGGTACCCGTTTTTTGGGCAGTTGATCGCGGACTGCATGCACCGCACGGAGACCGCGATGACGCAGCTGCATGCCTTTAAAGCCGCGGAACTATGCGTGCGCGCGCAGATGCAAGCGGTTACACTATTTGGTGCGCGGCAAATCGTGTAGTCTAAGACAAGGGTTGTATCGAACGGTGGACAAGAGGGATAAAGCGCGAGGCTGTATCAACTTTGGCATTCTCACAAAGCCCTATGTATGCCGCAGCGCCCACGAAAACGAATGTTTTCATGGGCGCCGTCTTAGGCTAACCCCGCTGCTTAAAGCGGTGCTCTTTTTTTCTCTGATCAATACTTGCGCTTGCGGGCGGCTTCCGCCTTCTTCTTGCGCTTCACGCTGGGCTTTTCATAATGTTCACGTTTGCGTACTTCAGCGAGAACACCAGCGCGGGCGCACTGGCGCTTGAACCTTCTCAGAGCGCTCTCCAGGGATTCGTTTTCCCTAATACGGACTTCAGACACTGTTAATCCCTCCCCTCCGCTCATCTACCGCTGTTTCCAGCGGACACGCGAGCTATTATACCGCGTTTCTAGATGTGCGTCAACCTATATTGCAATAATTTTTTCACCGGTGTTTACATTTTCTTAGTTTCTTAGTCTATCTTTGGGGAAAGCTTTTTTCCGCCAAGGATATGAATGTGCAGGTGCCCTACCTCCTGACACGCGTCCGCGCCACAGTTGGATATGACGCGGAACCCGGTCTTATCCAGACCAAGCCGGGCGGCCACCTCCGCGACGGTTCGAAATAAGTGGGCCAGCGAACTATCATCCAACGCGCGCGCCGCCAAGATATTCTCGGCGTGGCGCTTGGGGATGACCAGCACATGCACAGGCGCTTTGGGCGCCATATCGTGAAATGCCAGCACGCTCTCATCCTCATATACCGTCTTCGCGGGGATTCTTCCCTCCGCGATTTTGCAGAAGACGCAATCCTCCAAATCTTTTTCACCTCTTTTCGTGGAAAACGCTACCATATATAGAACGGCACTTGCGCGTTTTTTCATCCCAAAAAAATTATAAAAAACGCTTATATGCCCGCATCTGTTCGGTAAGCGCCCTGATATAGGCTTGGCAGTCCGCATCTTCCCAAAGAAGCTCGGCCGCTGCCCGGGCCGCAAGGACAAACTCTTTGGCCAGGCCGCCCATTCCGCTTGGCATCAGCGGGCAGACGGGCCACGCCCGCACGTCCATGTCAACGTTGACGCCTGCCGCCGTGGCATAGGGCGAAAGAGGAAAGATACGGCAGGCGAGCGGGCGGTCGCCGCGCGGGCAGCGGCCGTCGCAGGTGAGAAAGCGCAGCGCGCGGCCGCGGACGGACACCCGGCTGTTGCAGATAGAAGCCCAGCCCGGGCAGGGATCGTAGAGAGCTTCCTCGCCGGGGAAGAGGAACATGCCGCCCTTCCCATCCTCATCCGGCCGGCAGCATGCCGCGTCACACAGCGTGCCGCAGTCACGCCGGAGCGGCGTTGGGTTCTGAAACAGCGCCCGCGCCGCGCGGATCCTGTGAGCTTGCGTCATTGCAGAGTTTTACCTCCTGTTGTATAATATATAGAAACAAGCAGGGTAACGTAGTAAGGGGGTGCCCACATGCGGCTTACGCCTGTGCCGTGCGAGGTCGAGATCCATGCTCATGCGGGTGTTGGCGGCACGGTAATGCTCGGCCTCCTTGCGGACCTTCAGGATGCGCTGCGCCGTCGGTATGCGGGGCAGGCGCAGACGGTATACTTAGACCCGCCGTTTCATACGGGCAAGGATTATGTCCTGCGCCAGCGTTGCGGCGAGAAGGGCTGGCGGACGGG
>JGI20171J29575_12612240_pt1 | contig 12922 bp, 11 predicted proteins | sample TergutNc150P4_FD_29575 | JGI IMG/M metagenome (IMG submission 29575)
TTACATGTTCCCCCCGGCTAGCAGCGATGCTAACGCCTGCGGCTGGATCGGGTACGGCACGGGCCGGCCGATGCCGGCCAGGAGCACCAAATTGATATCGCCGCCAATGTTTTTCTTATCGCCCGCCATCAGGGGGACCAAGGCATCCGCCGGGTCCTTCGCGTGGGCGTCAAGCCCCAGCCGCTCCATCAGCGATAGGAGGCGGCGGGCATCCTCCGGCGGGGTGACGCCCAGCAGGCGGCCGGCTTGCAGGGCCAGCCCCATGCCCATGGCTACGGCCTCGCCGTGGGTATAGGTTTTGTAATCGTGGTATTTTTCAATCGCGTGGCCGAAGGTATGGCCGAAATTGAGCATCATGCGCACGGATTGGTCCAGGCTGTCCCGCTCCACAAAAGAAGCCTTGCACTGGCAGTTCAGCGCCACGATCTCCTCCATGGCGTCCACGCGCCCGCCCTCCAGCAGGGCCAGCAGCTCTTCCGAGCCAATCGCCGCGTGCTTTACCACCTCCGCTAGCCCCGCGTTCCACTCGCGGGGCGGAAGCGTGGACAGAACCGCTGTGTCGGCCACCACCAGCGACGGCTGGTAAAAGCAGCCCGCCAGGTTTTTGCCCTGCGGCAAATCGACCGCGACCTTGCCGCCCACGCTGGCGTCCGCCTGCGCGAGCAGCGTCGTGGGGATCTGAACGAGGGGCACGCCGCGCATATACGTCGCGGCCGCGAACCCGGCGGTGTCGCCCACCACGCCGCCGCCAAAGGCGACGACGGGGTCGCGCCGCTGCATGCCGGCGGCATGGAACGCGCCGTACAACCCTTCCAGCGTGGCAAGGGTTTTGCTTTCCTCGCCGGGCCGCAACGCCTTAAGGCCGTAGGAAATACCCTGGCCGGCCAGCACGCTGTCCAGCCGCGCGCCGTGCAGCGCCCACACGTTTTCATCGGTTACAACGAAAACCCTTTTGCCCGGGCACAGCGCGCAGAGGGTCTCGGCTGCCTCCGCGAGCGCGCCGTTTCCGATCAGAATGGGATAGGCGGCGGCAGGCAGACGAATGGTAATGGTTCGCATGAGCCCCACTCCTTGTCAGGTCAAATCCGGCACGCCAAGCCGTGGCCCTTCTCGGCCGACGCAAACAGCATGTCCACCACGCGCATCACGCGCAGCGCCTGCTCTGGCTTGACGATCAGCTCGGCCCGGCCTTCCATGGCGTCCGCAACGTTGTTATAGTATTCCGTCAAATCAACGGCCACCTCCGGCAGCGGGCGTTCCTTCATCGTATACGCGGGGCGGCGCGCCATGGTGCGCGTCGGCCCTGCGGCGGTATAGATGATGTCGTCCTCCCAGGTCATCTCGCCTTCCTCGCGCAGGGTGAGTATCTTGCCGTCGCATTCCCAATTTTCCACCACCAGGGTGCCCTGGCCGCACTGCACATGCCAGCGGGGCGCGGGGATGAGGCAGTTTGTCGACATCTCCAGCAGGCTGGAGACGCCGTTTTCAAACCGGAGCAGCAACTTGATGTTATCGTCCACCTCCGTCGTGTACAGCGACAGCAGGTGGGCGCATACCGAAACGACGGGGGAGGAGGGGATCAGGTCCATGATCTGGTCGAGCAGGTGGATGCCCCAGTCCAGCAGCATGCCGCCGCCGTTTTGCTTGTGGCCGCGCCAGCCATGCAGGCTGCGCCGGGAGCCCTGCACTTTATTTTCGATAAAATAGGGCTCGCCAATGACGCCGGACCCCAGCGCCTCGCGGACGACGCGGTAGTCCTTATCCCAGCGGCGGTTTTGGTGCACGGTGAAAAGCCGCCCTGTTTCTTCGGACACGGCAAGTATATCCTCAAGCTCCGCCGCGTTTAGGGTGACGGGCTTTTCGCAGACGACATGCTTGCCGGCCTGGAGCGCGGCGATGGAAAGGGGCTTGTGATAGTCGTTGGGCGTGGCGATGGTCACGAGGTTGATGTCTGGATCGGCCCAAAGGGCATCCAGCGACGGATAGGCTATCAGACCAGCGGCTTCAGCCTTTTCCAGCGCTTCCCCGCGCACGTCATGCGCGCCTTTCACATGGATTCTGGGGACGGATTCCGTCAAAAACTTGTGGTGCCAAGCCCCCATGCCGCCGTAGCCGATGATCCCAAGGCAAATATCGGTCATAGCGAATACCCTCATTTCTTGTGATTGCTATAGTCTGCCGTGTCGTATTGTAGCACGGGGGAGTTTGTTGCGCAATATGATGTTTGTCGCCGTTTAGAGCTTCATATGTGCGATCGGGCTTCGTCCTTGACAATCCACCCTCCGCCTGCTATAGTATTTTCATTCCCAATCTTGAGGAGGACAAAGCACCCGTGGCTTGTAACATTCGGTTGCGTACCAGACGGCGTTAGGCGCGTAGCGATTTTGCGCACGTGTCCTTACGCCTTTTTGCAGCCGAATGTCGCGAAGGGGTGTTTTTTTATGTCCAAATGCAAGAGCGATGCCGCGCCCGTCTGGGCGGGCCAGAATTTCCTCACCGGCTATCAAACGGTCCGGCGCTTGCTGGACAAAACCACCATCGGCCCCGGCGACCGGGTGATTGAGATCGGCCCCGGCAAGGGGCATATTACCCGGCAGCTCGCGCCGCGCTGCGCATCGCTATGGGCGGTGGAGCCAGACGCGCGCCTCTGCGCCGCGCTTCGCGCGCGGTTTTCGGACGCGGGCAATGTTCGCCTGGTGCAGGGGGATTTTTTGCGCTATGCGCTGCCCGCGCGGGGCGCGTATAAAGTATTCGCTAACCTTCCCTTTGGCCTGACAACGCAAATGATCCTGCGCCTGGCGGGCGCGGCAAACCCACCTGCGGACGCGTGGCTAATCATGGAGCACGGCGCCGCTATGCGCTTTATGGGCCAGCCGCATGAATCGGCGCGCTCGCTGACGCTCAAGCCGCAGTTCGCGCTGCACCTGGCAGCCCACCTGCCGAGGGAAGCGTTTCACCCCATGCCGCGCGTGGACGCGGCCATGCTGCACCTGCACCGCAGACCCGTGCCCGATCTGCCGCGCGGCCAGATGGACGCGTATGAACGCTTCGTGCGGTATGCGCTGGCGAGGGGGTTTAAGGGCCTGCTCACCCGTGGTCAGATCAGCCGCGCGCTGTCCCTGGAGGGGCATGAGAACCATCCTTCGGCGGAATTGCTGTACGTGCAATGGCTCTGCCTTTTTCGATGCTATGCCGGGCTTTCGCGCGTATAGGCCCGGCAATAAGGGGCGGAAGGACGCCAGAGGATGCTGCCCCCGGCCCCCCTGCCGGGGGGCGAATCCCTCCGGCCGCCTTTTTTGCTTCATGACAGGGGATGGTACACCACCGGTGTCATTGAATCCACAAAACCTATTCCGCCGCACTTGCCAAAGCATGATGTATGAGGTATTATAATGTCATTGGAGCAATGGGTGACGGCATGAGTTTTACCACCCTTTTATAGCTACGTTGCCATAAAAGAACATTGACGCATTGGCAGGATGGTTTTTTAAATAGCGGCAGAAATACACCCGGCAGGGCGCTTAATTCGTACGTAGCGGTCATTCAATCACGCATAACCGGGGAGGGAGTTTTATGGCGTTTGTTCTATCACAAATAATCGGCGTGATTGTCATAATCGTATTTGTCATTGCGCCGCACATGAAAACAAAACCGGCCTTGCTGTTGTGCATCGTAATCGGGAATCTGCTGACGGTGATAGAGTTTTTACTGCTGGGTGCAATGACGGAGGTCGCCGTCATTTCTATTTCAACCGTGCGCTCGATTGTGTTCTTTTTATATAGCCGGTCAGAAAAAAGAGCGCCGGCTTGGGTATTCCTGCTGTTTGCCGGTATGCAGGGCGGCGCCGTCTTTGTAACGTGGGAAAACTGGGTTTCTCTGCTCATGCTTTTCGATGTCGTCCAAACCTACGGACAATGGCAGACCAATATGAAAATACTGCGGATTTCTGCCATTGTTACCTCTGTTCCCATTGCTGTGTATAATATCCTTGTGGGCGGATATACCGGCGCAGTCAACCAATGCTGTCAAGCGGTTTCGGCCAGTATCGCGCTGTGGCACCAGCATTATAGAAAATGCGCCGTTGTGAAAGAATAGAAGGGGGCCTGCTTTCTGACGCAAAAATACCGCCAGCCGATCCGGCCGGCGGTATTTTGTTTTCCACGGCAACGCAGCTGCGACCGGGTGGTAAGTATTTGCCGGAATGGTCAAACGAGGATGGCAAACTCGGGGGGATATTTCCCCCTAAGCGGGGATCCGGGGGGGCAGCGCGCGCGCCAGCCCCCTTCCCACGCGCATCCACCCTTGACATTCCCGCATATCTTTGTTAAAATCGCCAAAATAAATAAGAATATCGCAAAAAGGAGCGCTGCCCATGCTAAAGCCGGAATCCATCCGCGAAGGCCTGACGTTTGACGATGTGCTGCTCGTGCCCCACCGAAGCGACGTAGTGCCCGGCGAGGTAGACCTTTCCGTGCGGATCATGCCCGGGATCAAGCTGAACATTCCAATGATGAGCGCGGCCATGGATACGGTGACCGACGCGCGGCTGGCCATCGCCATGGCGCGCGAGGGCGGCGTTGGCATCATCCACAAGAACATGTCCATCCAGGAGCAGGCGAGCCAGGTGGACAAGGTTAAGCGCAGCGAGCACGGGGTCATTACGGATCCGTTTTTTTTATCGCCAGAGCATAGGATCTCGGACGCGCTGGAGCTCATGGCCCGCTACCGCATTTCGGGCGTGCCCATCACGCAGGGCGGAAAGCTCGTGGGCATTCTCACCAACCGAGACCTGCGGTTTGAGACCGATGCCACCCGGCTGATCCGCGAGGTGATGACAACCGAGAACCTGATCACCGCGTCCGTTGGCACGGGATTGGAGGAGGCCAAGAAGATTCTGGCCCGGCACCGCATCGAAAAGCTCCCGATTGTCGATGAAAACTATATGCTTCGCGGCTTGATTACCATCAAAGACATTGAAAAAACGACAAAGTACCCAAGCAGCGCCAAGGACGCGAACGGCCGCCTGCTCTGCGGCGCGGCGGTCGGCATTGCAAAGGACACGCTGGAGCGTGTGGAGGCGCTGGCGGCGGCCAAGGTGGATCTTATCACCGTCGATACCGCGCACGGCCATTCCGCGGGCGTTTTGCGCATGGTGGAGAGTATCAAGAACAGGCATTCCAACATGCCGGTGGTCGGCGGGAACGTCGCCACCAAGGAGGCGACCCGGGACCTGATTCGGGCGGGCGCGGACTGTGTAAAGGTCGGCATCGGCCCCGGCTCCATCTGCACCACGCGCGTGATCGCCGGCATTGGCGTGCCGCAGATTACGGCCATCGCGGACTGTGCCGAGGAGGCCGCAAAGCACGGCGTGCATGTCATCGGGGATGGCGGCATCAAGTATTCGGGCGACATTGTCAAGGCGATCGCCGCCGGGGCGCGCGCCGTGATGCTCGGCAGCCTGCTGGCCGGCACGGAGGAAAGCCCGGGGGCCATGGAAATCTACCAGGGGCGCTCGTTTAAGGTGTACCGCGGCATGGGCTCCATGGGGGCCATGGCGGAGGGCAGCAAGGACCGGTACTTTCAAGAGGACGCGAAAAAGCTTGTGCCGGAGGGCGTGGAGGGCCGCGTGCCCTATAAAGGGCCGCTGTCGGATACGATTTTCCAGCTGGTGGGCGGGCTTCGCTCCGGCATGGGGTATTGCGGCGCGCCCACCATTGAGACGCTCTGCGAAGAGGGGGAGTTCGTGCGCATTACGGGCGCCGGGCTGACGGAAAGCCATCCGCATGACATATACATCACCAAGGAGTCGCCCAACTACTCAAGGCAGATGGGGGAAGCATAAGGGGCTTCACGCGTGTGCCGCGCTAAAACGCCCCGTATTGCACGATGGAATCAAGCGGCTTTCTTGTCTGCGCGTGGCGCTCCGGGGATTGCGGCCGGCCGGCGCCATAGCCGATGGCGAGGATGTTGACGGGGATGAGGCGATCGGGGATGTTGAATTGCGCGCGGAGAATGGCGGGATCAAAATAAGTGATCCAGCAGGTGGAAAGCCCCAGGTCCTGCGCGCACAGCATGATATGATCGGCGGCGATGGAGCTGTCGATATCGACCATGTCGGCGCCATCAAAGGGGCGCACCCATGCTTTGGTCTTGTCGGCGCAAACGACAATGGCAAGCGGCGCGCCATGAGGCGAGCAGGCTTTTCGAAGTTTGGCCATAGCGGCTTCATCGTCTATCACCAGAAAAACGCATGGCTGATGGTTGGCCGCGGTGGGCGCGACGCGCCCAGCCTCCAGGAGGGTGCGCAGTTTTTCAGGCTCAACCGCCTTGTTTTCATACGCGCGCACGGAATAACGGCTTTTGGCGAGACTTAAAAAGGTGCCGGTCATGATGCATTCCTCCAAACAGATTATTGTTTGTTTTCCTTTACGCTTGACAGTCTAGCGCCATAGGTTTATAGTGTCAAGTAGTTACTTTTTTTTAATGTAGTCACCTTTTTATATTGTTAGTTTAAAAAGGAAAGCAGGAAAAACCGATGGTTACAAAACAAAAAGAAAAAGAGATTTTCGCGGCGACATGCCGCGCGGCGGAATGCTGCGTTGAAAAAACGCTCAATGTAATAGGGGGAAAATGGGGTTTCCTGATTCTGAAAAATTTGTTTTCAGGAAAGAAACGGTTTGGTGAGCTGCGGAGGCTTCTGCATGATATCAATGCCAAATCGCTTACCAGCGCCTTGCGTTCATTGGAAGAAAACGGCCTTATCAACCGCGAGGTATTCCCCACGGTGCCCACAACGGTAGAATACTCTTTGACGCAAAAGGGAGAGGATTTGAAACAAATCATTATGGAGATGTACATATGGGGCGAAAAATGGGTGCGGTAGATAGATTTTCCAAATAAAATTACACAAAAAAGGCAATCTATCCCTATGTTTGATCGTTGTATGGAAAGATCGGCAGGATTCGACGTGAATTTGTAACATTCGCGTCAACAATAAAGGGATTTCGCGAGAAGTCCAATTTGCGGGTGACAAGATGAAGAAGTCCGTTTCGCTGTTGCTGCTTGCGCTGCTCACAGCCGTATGCCTCCACTGCGCGCTGGGCGAGGAGGCGCCAACGCTCCGGTATAACAGCAAAGGGGACGCGGTGACCGCCCTGCAGAGGCGTCTGCGGGAACTTGGGTATTACACCTTCCACATCACGGGCATATACCAGGAGAACACGCAGCGGGCCGTCCGGGCGTTTCAGGCGGAGTATGGCCTTCGGGAGACGGGCGAGGCGGACGCCGTGCTGCAGGCGCTGATTCATAACCCTTTTGCCAGGCCCAAACCCACGCCGACGCCTAAGCCTACGTCAACCCCCAGACCAACCCCGACGCCGCTTAGCATGAAAGCGCCCTATCCCGGCCGTTTGGAATTCGGCAGCGCCGGGGAGGATGTCCGGCGCGTGCAGACAAGGCTTTTCGAGCTTGGCTTCTACGCGGGTGAAATCAGCGGAAATTTTCTGGGAAATACCCGTAACGCGGTGCGGGATTTTCAGCGGCATAACGTCATGGCCGCGGACGGCGTCGTCGGGGAGCAGACCTGGCAGGCGCTGTTTTTTGACGAGCAGGCGCGCGGCGCCTATGAGGCGCCCAAACCCACGCCGGAACCCACGCCCGTGCCCTATCGCGTCGAAGTGAACGTGACCACGCAGGTGACGTCGGTATACGGCTTGGATGAAGAGGGCGAGTATACGAACCTCGTCAGGCATATGCTCTGCTCCACGGGCACGGCCAGCGATCCCACGCCGCTGAAAACCTATACGCTCAACGGTGAAAAAGCGCGCTGGTGCTACTTCCCCAAATGGGGCACGCACGCCCAGTATTGGACGCGCATGGACGCCTCCAACGCCTTCCATTCGGTCATCTATTCCGAGCCGGATCCCATGGCGCTTAAGACGGGCAGCTATACGGGCCTGGGGAAGCGCGCGTCCCATGGATGCGTGCGCCTGATGCTGGAGGACGCCAAGTGGATCTATGAAAATTGCGGCAAGGGCACGCGGGTGGTCGTCTACGAGGGCAAGGCGGACGAGGAGCTGACCAAGTCGCTCAAGATCCCGCCGCTGGATTACAGCGTTATGCTGCCGCGCCCCACGGCCGCGCCCACCGCGCCGCCTGCGTACAGCGCCTTTGCCCAGCCGCCCATGCCCTTTACCACGCTGGAGCGCGGCGTGGAAAACGTGGCGGTCTACTGGCTCCAGTGCAGGCTTACGGAGCTTGGGTACTATAAGGGAAGCATCACGGGCGGGTATTATGGCGGCACGGCGGAAGCGGTCAAGGCGTTTCAGCGGGACAACGGCCTTGCGGCCGACGGCAAGGCGGGCGTGCTGACGCAGTCCAAGCTGTATGAGGCGCTGCTGGCCACGCCGGAGCCTGTGCTCACGCGGGAGCCGGCGATCACGCGGGCGCCGGTATCCATGCCGGGGCGGACGGTTTCGCCCACGCCTGCCAGGACAGCCGCACCCATGCCCACGCGGCCTCCGTCGAATTCGCCGTGGTTTGAGGCGACGAAGGGGCCGTGAGGCAGGGCGAGCGTATGAAGCGAGCGGAGGAGGTTTTCCAGGGGGCGCCGCTCACCGGGTCCCGCCGGAGGACCCGTTCTCAGGCCCCCTTTTTGCCCGCAAGATAAGCATGGAAAATCCTTCTTTTTTCATTTTTGTGTAGCGTATGCGGCCTTTGCGAACGCTTTACAACCCACAGCTTCTATGATATAGTACCCCTTGTAGAACGGTAGCCAAACGGCTCGAAAAAAGGTTCAAAAATCAACAGTATGGAAGGATGGTAGGGTATGCGTATCGCGGTTTTGGCTGTGTATGTCCTCATGTTTGCAGGCGTTCTTTTTTTCAGCGCGCGAAAATCCCAATCGTTGCATGAATTTTTTCTCGGAGGCGGCAAGGCCGGGCCGTGGTTTTCCGCGTTTTCCTATGGCACGGCATATTTTTCCGCGGTGATTATCATTGGCTACGCGGGCAAAATAGGGTGGGGGTTCGGCCTTTCCGCGACGTGGATCGGCCTTGGCAATGCGTTTCTCGGCAACCTGCTCGCGTGGGTGCTGCTGGCAGGGCGCGCGAACGACATGGCGCGCGAGTTGGACGTGTATACGATGCCTGGCTTTTTTGAAAAACGCTATGGCTCGCGAAACATGGGCCTGCTCTCCGCAATACTGATTTTCGTGTTTCTCGTGCCGTATTCCGCGTCCGTGTACCAGGGCATGGCGTATTTGTTTGAAGCGGCGCTGGGGATTAATTTCTTCTGGTGTATGCTGGGCATCGCGATGCTGGCGGCCCTGTACCTGTTCCTGGGCGGGTACCGCGCCACGCTGCTGTCGGATTTCATTCAGGGCTGCATCATGCTGGTGGGTATCATATTGCTGGTGACGTTCGTCGTGCGGGGCGCGTCGCTCAATCCGGATACGGGCGCGTATGAAGGGCTGCCCGGGGCGCTGGCCCGCATGGGGCAGATTGGCGGAGAGGGCTTTAACGCCGTCTTTGGGGTAAAGGGCAAGGGCGTAAACCTGATCATGCTTGTGATTTTGACCTCGTTTGGCACATGGGGCCTGCCGCAGATGATGCATAAATTTTTCGCGATCCGCGACCGCGCGGCCATCAAGCAGGCGTCCGTCATTTCCACGGTGTTTTGCGTGTTGCTGGCGGGCGGCGCGTATTTCGCGGGCACGTTTGGCAAGCAGATCCTGGGCGGTGTGGTGCCCGCGGGCGGGCTGGACACGGTCATGCCAAACGTATTTCTGTCCCAGGCGGTCGCCATGCCGGATGTGCTCGTGGGGTTGATCGTGGTGCTGGTGCTGTCCGCCAGCGTCTCCACGCTGACGGCGCTGGTGCTTTCCTCGTCGTCCGCGATTGCCATTGACCTGTGCGGCAGGCTGATGCCGGGCATGGATCAGAAAAAGCAGACGCTGCTGCTGCGCGGCCTGTGCGTAGTGTTTGTTGTTCTCTCGCTTGTCATCGCGTTTGGCATGCAGAATACGCCCATCGTAACGCTGATGTCCTTCTCCTGGGGCACCTTGGCCGGCGCGTTCCTGGCGCCGTTTCTGTACGGGCTTTTCTGGAAAAAAACGACAAAAGCGGGCGCGTTTTCCGGCGTGGTGGTGGGCGCGCTCACTTCCATTATAGCGCCGAGCATAGGCATTGTGCCGGACACCGTGTACGCCGGCGTGCTCGCCATGGCCGTGTCGTTGGTGACTGTGCCGGCCGTCAGCGCGCTTACCATGAAAAAACAAATGTCAACAACGGCATAATCCATGTTTGGAAATTAAAATAAAGGATAAAATAGCGGCGTGCGGAAAAACCCGCCGCCGCTTTTGTTTTTTTAAAAGAAAAGATTTTCATTGCCAAAACCGGCTTTGATTGCCGCTCATAATCGCCTGCCATGCGGACAGACTGGAATCAGACAAAAACGCATGGGAGGGAGCGAATTGGCAATCTTTGAGGTGGAATCCGGAGCGCCGCTGATGGGTGAAGCTGTCGTGCATCCCGCGAAAAACGCGGTGCTGCCGATCATCGCGGCTTCCCTGCTGACGAAGGACACAATTCTTGTGCCGGAGATGCCCGACCTATCGGACGTGCGCGCGCTTTGCGGGCTTGTTCAGGAATGCGGCGGCGTATGTCAGCGCCAGGGCGCCGGCATGGCGCTATCCACGCCTGAGCCTACTTTGCCCGAAGCTTCGCATATGATGCGCTGGACGCGCGCGTCGGTGCTCATCATGGGGCCGCTTTTGGCCAGGCTTGGAAGCGCCCGCATTACCATGCCCGGCGGTTGCGCCATTGGGCAGCGGCCGATTGACCTTCATCTGAAAGGTATGGCGGCGCTGGGCGCGGAAATCGTGACGCGGCAGGGGTTCGTGGAATTGAAGGGGCGGCTGCATGGGGGGGTTATCTATTTAGATCTGCCCAGCGTGGGCGCGACGGAGAATATCATGATGGCGGCGGTGCTCGCCGAGGGCGTGACCCGCATTGAAAACGCGGCCAAGGAGCCGGAAATCGCGGACCTCGCGCAATGCCTGAACGCCATGGGCGCGCAGGTACAGGGCGCGGGCTCCGGTTCGATCGTGATACGTGGCGTGCGCTCGCTGCACGGCGCGACGCATCAGCCCATTCCGGACCGGATTGAGGCGGGCACGTTTTGCTGCGCGGTCGCCGTCGCTGGCGGGAATATTCTGGTGCGTGGGGCGCGGCCCGAGCACATGCGAGCGTTGCTATTCAAGCTGCAGGAGGCGGGCATGTCCATTTCGGAATTCCCAGGCGGGCTCCGCGTGCGGGGGAAAGCGCAGTGGCCCATGGAAATCCGAACGCTGAGTTACCCGGGCTTTCCGACAGATCTGCAGGCTCCGATGATGATTGTCGCCTGCATAGCGCAAGGTACATCCGTATTTCTCGAGACGATCTTTGAAAATCGGTTTATGCATATCCCGGAACTGCTTCGCATGGGGGCCAACATTCGGGTGGAAGATCATGTCGCCGTGATTGAAGGCGGGTATCCTTTGCAGGGCGCCAGCGTATCCTGTCCTGATCTGCGAAGCGGCGCGGCGCTGATCCTCGCCGGGCTGGCGGCGGAGGGCGTCACCCGTGTGGAGGACCCGCAGGGGCATATTGATCGGGGATATGAGAATTTTGAGCATGCGCTCACCGCGATGGGGGCACAGGTAAGGAGATTGTGAAATGCGGAAAAAATGGATTCTCTTTGGCGTTTTTGTATTTTTGCTGTGCGCGCTGATCCCGCTAACGGCGCGGGCGGATGATGTGATTACAGTCTTCGCGGACGGTGCGGTGATTCGGATGGACCGCGAGGCGTATCTTGCCGGCGTGGTCGCCGCGGAGATGCCGGCCTCCTATGAAATGGAGGCGCTCAAGGCGCAGGCGGTTGCCGCCCGAACGCGGACGATGCACGCCTGCCAATCGCATCCGGAAACGGATGTTTGCACGGACAGCACCTGCTGCCAAGGGTATTTGACGGAAGAAGAGCAGAAGGCCAGATGGGGCATGGATACGGAACAATACCGTGCCCGCGTGCGGGAAGCGGTAGACGCGACGCGCGGCATTATCATCACGTATTCTGATGAGCCCATTGAGGTGCTCTATCATGCGGTCAGCGGCGGATATACGGAGGATGCGGAACAGGTTTTTCATGAAGCGCTTCCATACCTGCGCGGCGTTATATCCCCTGGGGAAGAAAACGCCCCCGGTTATGAAACGGTGCGGGTGTTTACACAGGATGAATTGGCCATGGCCTTTTCAGAGAAGCCTCCTGTCGTTATTGAAGTGTTGCGGCGATCTGACAGCGGAAGGGTTACAGAGATACGCGTGGGCGCGCATACGATGTCCGGCCGTCTGTTCCGCTCCGCGTTGGAACTAAAAAGTACAAATTTTACCTTGCAAAATCTTGGAGATTCTATTATTGTTACCCAGCATGGGTATGGACATGGCGTTGGCATGAGCCAGGCCGGCGCGAACGCGATGGCTAAGGCCGGCAAAACATTCAATGAAATTTTGCTGCATTATTATACAGGGGTTGATCTCAGCATACTTGTAGAGTAAGATTAACTTGTAGCATAAGGGTATTCCGCTTTTCAAAGGGGATAAGCATATAAAAATTGGGCATCCTTTCCAGGGGAGGTGCTCCATGAAAAAAATATATGCGTTGATTGAAAAGCAAGGGTTCTTCATTCTACTCGCTGTTTGTGTCGGGGTGATCGCGGGCTCCGGCCTATGGGCCCTGTCGATGCGGGGATCGGAAGCGGACATGCGGGAAGTGGATCTGCAATACGGGCAGCGGCTGAAGGATGCCGAGCTGACGCGCATGGCGCCGCCTGTGACGGGAAGCGTCCTATGCGATTACGGGCAGGCGGAGTGGCTTCCCACGCTGGGCT
>JGI20171J29575_12612238_pt1 | contig 12908 bp, 9 predicted proteins | sample TergutNc150P4_FD_29575 | JGI IMG/M metagenome (IMG submission 29575)
CAAAGACGGCGCGGAATATGACAGGCTTTACGCCGCCGCGACCTGCCGCGAACGCGCGGACTGGCTGATGGGCTTAAACGCTACCCGCCTGTTTTCTGTCATTTACGGCCAGACCTTGAACACTGGGCGGGTACAATCGCCCACGTTGGCCATGCTCGTCAGGCGCGAAGCTGATATTGCCGCGTTCGTCAAAGAACCGTTTTACACGCCGGTCATTGACTGTGGGTTTATCGCGTCCGGCGACAGAATAAAAGACAAAGCTGAGGCCGAAGCGGTACGCGCCGCCTGCGACGGAAAGAGCGCCGTTGCCCTTTCCGTGGAGCGTCAGAAAAAGACCTCCGCGCCGCCGAAGCTGTACGACCTCACGACCCTTCAGCGCGAAGCAAACCGCTTGTTCGGGTTTACGGCGCAACAGACCCTTGATTACGCCCAGGCGTTATATGAAAAGCGTCTGCTTACCTATCCGCGCACCGACAGCCGTTATCTTACGGGCGATATGCAGGTAACGGCCAGCGACCTGTTGGGTTGGTTTGGCTTACTAACTTGGTGACATCCAGCGGATTGATAAATTGTTTGCTGGCAGGGCTGATTTTTATCACCTGTCCGCCCAGCGCGGTAACAAGAGGCGCGTATTCGGATTCAGGGTCGCAGATCAGAATAGAATCGGTTGACACAAGGAAAGCGTTTGTGATTTCCCGTTTCGCGCTGAAGGATTTCCCGATTCCCGGTGTTCCGAGTATCAGGCCGTTCGGGTTCTTTTGTCAAGGACTGTTTTGCAAACAGGAAAAAATATTTACAAATTTCCTCTTGAAATATTCGTGATTGCGTTGTATAATTATTGCGTAAACTTTGTTCGACGAGGTGTTTTGAATGGATTTTAACTGGATGACTCCGCAAGAAGCCGCTGATGAATGGGGCATATCGAATAGGCGTGTACAAGCGTTATGTGCGAACGGGCAAGTAAAGGGTGTCGTTAGGTTAAAAGGCGGCTGGCTTATACCCAAAGGTGCACCAAAACCGCTGGATGGCAGAGCAAGAAACGGGCGTAAGCCCGCTAAAAAAACTGATAATGGAGATGCGAAATAATGGAAAACTCATTAACGTTTTACGGCTCATTTATAAAAGACATTAAGGCTCTTATTTATCGCCGCCAATATGAAGCGATGAAAAAGGTCAACACCGAATTGATACAGCTTTATTGGGAAATCGGCGAAGAAATTGAACGCCAGCAACGCGAACAGGGTTGGGGCAAATCTGTAATTACAATTTTGTCAAAAGAACTTCAAAAAGAATTTCCCGGCGTTAAAGGTTTTTCGACTACCAATCTTTGGAGAATGAGAAGTTTTTATCTCGAATATTCGCAAAAATCAAATCTCCCACCATCAGTGGGAGAAATACAAAAAACAATTCTGCCGCCATTAGTGGCAGAAATAGGTTGGTCGCATAATTGTGTAATTATAGAAAAATGCAAAGACCCGCTACAGCGTGAATTTTATGCCAAAATGACAAAACGTTTCGGGTGGACAAAAGACGTTTTGATTAACAACATTGAAAACCGAGCGTTTGAAAAGTATCTTACCAATCAAACCAATTTTGACGAAACTGTACCCGAAAAATACAGGCTTCAAGCGAAGCTCGCCGTTAAGGACGAATACAATTTTGACTTTATCGAAATGGGTATTGAACACAGCGAAGCGGAGCTTGGAGCGGGTATAATGAAAAATATCCGTGCTTTTTTGGACGAAATGGGAGGTTATTTTACACTTGTCCGCGACCAATATCACCTTGATATAGACGACGATGATAGCTATATTGATTTACTTCTATTTCACAGACGGTTACGTTGCCTTATAGCAATAGAACTTAAAATTGGTGAGTTCAAGCCGGAGTATGCGGGTAAAATGCAATTTTATTTATCCGCACTTGACGAAACGGTGAAACTGCCGGATGAAAATCCGTCTATCGGAATCATAATATGTAAGAGCAAGAAGCGAACAAAGGTTGAATATACTTTGAGAAAATCAAACGCGCCCATCGGCGTGGCGACATATTCCTATCACGACAATTTGCCGGAAGATATGCGCGGTTTGCTTCCGACACCGGATGAGATTGCGGCGATTATCGGAGGAATTGACGACACGGGCATGGAGGAGTAAACATATGATAACGCTTGAAAAATCAATATAACATTTCGCGTAGCCAAACGGCAAGCAGGATTCGGACGCGCTGTTAAAGCGCTTTTTTCGCACGAATATTAGCTTATCCACGCCCTGAACGATGTCAGTTTCACAATCCTCGACGGCGAAATGGTGTGGTACATCGGTCCGAACGGAGCGGGTAAAAGCACTACTATAAAAATTATGTGCGGCATATTAACGCCGGACAACGGCGTGTGTGGTATTGGACGGGACTTCATCCGAAAACGGAGTTTGAGCGCAAGATACAGGAAATACTACTTGAAGCCCGCGCGCGGTTAGGCCGTCACAAGATGCTGACGAGCGGCAATGTAATCCGAAAGATTGATTATCTTTACGAACCGAAAGACGAGGATAATGACTAAACGTCAAAACATAATGGAGGTGTAAATTCGTGGAAATACAAATATTCCTCGCCTCGTCTATAAACGAGTTTTCACAAGACCGCCTAAAAGTCGGTGATTTCGTCAACCGATTAAACAAGATTTATCATAAAAAGGACTTGTTTTTCGCTTTAGAAAAATGCGAGGATGTAAACGAAGCTATCCACTTAGGAGGCAAGCAAAGTCAGTATGACGATGTAATCCGAATTAGCGATTTTATGTTCCTGTTGTTTGGTAAGTCGGTAGGCGCATATACGAGCGTTGAGCGTAATAACTTAGAACTTGAAACAGTTATTATGCTTTATACATTTGCTATGCAGGATTTATCGGAGTTGTCTGCGAAAGTTGCTAATACCCAAAACACGGAGATCGAATGTTCAAAAGGAACAATGCACCTAAATCTTTCTATGGTATTTTGGAAAAAGAAATACCTCGGTATCAATACATATAAATCGGCATGGGAGGGTTATAGTATAACTTTGACTCCTCTTGTTGACGGCAAAGTAATTTGCGCTGATGAAGTTACGGCTCACAGCAACAAATCAATAGAAATATTCGAGAAGCTATATAAGATAAACCCTGAAAAGTACATCGCTAATTTCGCGATGGTTTATCTTGCAGACGCTGAGCTAATGAAGCGCGAAGGACTGATTGATGAAGCGATTGTTAAGTTTCAGAAAGTAGAAAGGCTTTGTGCGTTTTTGTCACAAGACATTGACCCTAATTCTCCTATTTACAGACATTATATTGGTTGTGAACTACATCTCGCTAATGTCTATAAAACATTTGAGCCATTGAAAGCTATGCCGTATTATGAGAAAGCGTTAGAAATCTGCTCGCAGTTAGCTACTTCGATAACGGCGCTTTTGGTAATGCCGAAGCCCTATTCTATCAATTGGTTTCCCAATGTAATATCGCAGACCAAGAAGGAAACTGGCTTGAAGTAATCGCTCTTGACGAACGTATGCTCAAAATAGCGAACGAAAACCCCAATTTTGCTAAGGTAAATCAAATAGACATAGCTTGGTGTTACGGAAATTTAGCGCACGCCTATTATGAGTGCGGGAGTTCGCTAAAAACCGGTGAATATTTGCTCCTAAAAGCAGAAATGGTAAAACAAATTAAACCTATTGATTTGTCAACAAGAATATTTCTCACCAGAGTTATAAGCAAAGCCTATAAACAATTAGCTGAATATTATGACGGCGCGAACAAACTTACGGAAGCAGTAACGGCGTGGACAGAGGCGGTTAAAGCTAATTTAACGCTTATAGAATTCAACAGACCGAACAACAACTTCAATTCTATGTTCTATATTGATTCGACACGATGCAAGGCGGGTTATGTAGGTTCTATGTCTCCGATAGCAGACGAAGAGGAAATTCGCTGTTGTTTGCGCGGAATTGGCGGCACCTTATTCTCACTTTTAAAATCTGACCCGGAAGAAGCAGCCAGGCTGTATCAAAACGCTTTCCCGATTGCAGAAAAAATAGTAACGCGTTCTTTCAAATTTACTGAAGGATTTTCAATGATGTTAGGTTATGATTTTTTTCGCTCTTTGGGTAAAAACGGCATTGAGCGGTCAAAAGAAAAATATACCGAGTTGATGAAGTTCTTGAATTATTATGGCGAACATTCTAAATTTTGCGCTGATATGGGGAGGGACATAGAAGCGAAATTTGGCTTATTGTTTCAACGCACTGATTACGATGAGCAGTAAAGCGACTGTTTTAGACGAAGATGCCTACCTCTGAAATGTTAAAATGCCGTGTTCATCGGTGCTTGAGTATAGTGATACTCTCCATCTTGATATCCGGTTTGCTGTTGTGTCCGTTTTGTTCGATCTATTCCAGCTCGGATCATTTCTTTCATGGTTTCTCCAGTTTTGAATCCGCTTGTTGTAATTGGGGCGCCCCACGAACAATTATCAGGTGTAAGGGATTCAGACCACATCATCCCAATTGACGAACCATACGTCTGCGCATAAGAAATGAGGGCTGAGATGTCATAAGGTTTTTCAAACGGACTTCTTGGCTTCGGCGGATCAGTTGGCCTCGGTGCGGGTGGTTGAGTGGGGGCTTGCGTGGGTTTTTGTGTCGGCGCCTGTGTTGGTTTGGGTGCAGGCTTCTGAGTTGGAGCCTGTGTTTCTGGTTCGGGGTTTTGATTTTGCACCTCAACAGACTGAGCGGGGTCATTTAGAACAGGTTTAGTTACATTTTGCATCGGCGCTTCCGTAGATTGTGAGGTTATAGAATTGTTAATTGTAGAAGAATTTTTACTTGGTGAAGGTTGATGTAAGCACCTGTTTATAGACACAACTTCATATTTAAGATAAAAAGACACGTCAAATGAATATCCATTACTTTTTTATGATTGCTTGCGAGAAATTTTGTTTTTATATTTTATTAAATATTTGCAGTAATTGCAGTGAAATATTTATTTGATTACTGCAATTTTTAAAATGCCTGTAAAAAACGTAAATATAAGGTGTTAAAGCCCATAAAAAACACTGTTTGACCCCCATAAAAATATATTATTAAGGAGAATAATTAAAATAACTATTGTAAAATATGTAGAGTACCTGTTAGAAGAAAAGAAAGAAAACGGAATTATAGAGTGCCCATTAATCAGCCATCACTATTCTTACTTAAGCAATTACTGATGACGGGCAAGACATGGACAATGGGGAAATATAAAACAAATAAGTTCGATTTTGTTGTAAGTAACAAGATGGAACTTTTTTATTTTTCAACGGTTTGTAGTATACGCTAATAGACCCAAATCTTCAATGTTGCCATCAAAAACATTCATATCAATATATTTCTCTGTTCCGTTATATCCATCCAATCTGTGACGGTTTGAGAATTGCCAAAAAGCAAAGCTACGCCCGTCACTCAGTTCCGGGTAAGATATGACATCCCGATACCAAATCGCATATTCAGAGAAACCATTTGCGATATACAAATCGTAGCTTTCTTTCGTAGCATAAATTATCGGTTCTTTGCCGTAATATAGCGTCAATTTTCGAAGGAGAATGTTCAACTCGTTTGTCACCGTTTCTTTTTGGGGCGGGTTTTTATCGTTACCAGCATAAAACTCAACATCAACCGCAATCGGCAACATGTTTCTATTTTGTGGAACCGTTTTTATAATGTTCTCAAACTGGCTTATTGCTGGACTGTCAAAACTGAAAAAATGGTAAGAGCCAACAAGCAAATCGGCTTTTAACGCCTCGGTAAAATTATAATCGAATCGCTTATCTTGCAACGAACTTCCCTCAGTGGCTTTTATGTAGGCGAAGTTGATGTTCTGCTGCGACAATGTTGACCAATCAATTTCACCTTGGTAGGATGATACATCCACGCCTCGTATAGGGAATTCTTTATAGCTTAGATTGTTAAAATGCAAGATACCGTAATAAAAGAGCGCGGCAATGGAAGTAATCATAGCAACCTGAAAAACAATAATGAACGGGATGCCAACCGTGAACTTCTTGCGTTTCGTTTTATGGCGAATCATACACATGGTTAAAAGCATTGAGATTGATCCGCCAATTGCGGACACAATTAACAACGTCTGCTCTTTTATGCGCCATGACCCTTTCTTGGCGGCATTTTTATCATAAAGTGTCAGTCCGATTGCAATCAGACTGATTCCAACAAGATATCCTGCGATATAATATAATAATTCAATTAAAGCCATTTCCCCTACTCAACTTCTTTTAATTCTTTTTGTATATACTTTGGCAATTTAGCAACTACCACATTATAGGCATGGTCGATCATCAATAGTATTTCATCATCCGGCACGGTTCCATCAAGATTTACTGTATTAACGGCAAATTAAACACACGGATTGCATTTTTATAAAAGATATTTGCAATCCTCCTGTCGCAAAAGTGTTTTCAGATCCTCAAAATATTGTCGGTAAAGTGACAACTCACCTGTTTTTTCTATGGGTTTATTATGATACATTATCGTCAAAAAATCAAGCCTTTATTTAGTATCATTTACGCAATACTGTACTAGTAGGGGCGATTATTAATCGCCCCTACGTCGGTATTGATTTTTCCCAGCAATTCATGTCTATCCTTAACACAAATTGTAATGAAATAATAACCGTTAGTTTGATGTTAACGGGAACGGATTTACAAACACTCTCGCGGCAAGTTCATTATCAAGAGACAAAAGCAATCTTTTGTCACCGCCGATCATTTGAAGTTTACCCAAAACATCCGATACGCTGCTCTCTTCCTCTACCTGTTCGCTTACATACCACATAATAAACTGATAGCACGCATGATCATTTTTCTGCATAGCGAACGTCGCGATTGTGTTTATACGTTCAGTAACTTTTTGTTCGTGTTCAAGAACCTTTTCAAAAATATCATTTAAATCCGCGAATGAGGCCGGGGGCGGCTGTATCGCGTCAAAAGACGGAGCTGCCCCGCGTTCCAATATATATTGATGCATATGAACACCATGAGCCATTTCCTCCTGCGCCTGAACAAACAGCCAGTTAGCGGCTCCTTTTAAAGACGCGCGCTCAGCGCAAACTGACATGGAGAGATACAGATACGCGGAATAAAACTCCGCGTTTACCTGGTCGCTTAATAACTTAACTAAATCTTTGTCTATCATTTGTATTTAAAATCCTTTCATTAGACAGTGGGACTGTCTTTTTTTATTTTTGTTTCCTGATTTCACGTTTCAAGGGGCGCGGAATCAGACTGAGAAATCATTGAAAATATTGTACTATAATTTAGTGGTTATATCAAGGTAAAATTGCGTGTTTCAAAAAAGGTATGTTTTTGTTGATATGGATTACATAGGGGCGCATATTATGCGCCCCTACAACGAATGATTTCACACGTGTTGTTTTACATCACATCAACAGCATTTAAAACACGCCGACTTTTTGTTCTCATACGCTATCTCAAAAGGTCAAACCGGTCGGCATTCATGACTTTGTTCCACGCCGCGACAAAATCATTCAAAAATTTATCTTGCGCGTCATCGCTTGCGTATACCTCCGCAATGGCTCGCAGTTGAGAATTGGAGCCAAAAATCAGGTCTACTCTGGTCGCTGTCCATTTTTGCCCTCCGGTTTTTCTGTCGATGCCGTTGAACACATTTTTGTCATCGGTGGCTTTCCACTCGGTAGCCATGTCCAGCAGATTGATAAAGAAATCATTGGTCAGTGTCTCCGGCTTGTCGGTGAATACGCCGTGCATGGAACGGCCGTAATTGTTACCTAAAACTCTCAAACCACCGAGCAGCACTGTCATTTCCGGCGCTGTCAGTGTCAAAAGCTGCGCCTTATCAACCAACAGTTCCTCCGGCAAGGTGAAAAACGCCCGCTGCTGATAGTTTCTGAAGCCATCATAGAGCGGTTCAAGCGCTTGCATGGACTTGACATCCGTTTGCTCCTGTAAAGCGTCCGTTCTTCCCGGCGTAAACGGAACATTGACTGCGATGCCCGCCTTTTTCGCCGCCATCTCAATCCCCACAGCACCGCCCAAAACGATGATGTCGGCAAGCGATACGGTTTTCCCGTTTGTATTAAACGCGCGTTGAATCTGCTCGTACTGAGCCAAAACCGGTTTCAACCTCTCCGGTTGATTCACTTCCCAGGTCACCTGCGGTTCCAGCCGAATGCGGGCGCCGTTGGCACCGCCGCGCCGGTCTGAACCTCTGAAGGTAGAGGCGCTTGCCCACGCGGTGCTGACCAATTGCGATACCGTCAAATCAGAAGCTGTGATCTTGCCTTTCAGCTCTTCAATGTCCCGGTCATTAACGACGTAATCCCCACGTTTTGGAATGGGGTCTTGCCAGATAAATTGCTCTTTGGGCACATCCTCTCCAAAATATAAAGTGGAGGGGCCCATATCCCTGTGCGTGAGTTTGAACCATGCCTTCGCAAACGCGTCCGCGAATTTGTCCGGGTTAGCGAAGTAGTCTTTCGCGATCTTTTCATAGATCGGGTCAAATTTCAGTGCCAAATCGGCTGTGGTCATCATGGGGCGGTGTTTTTTGCCTTGGTCGTGCGCGTCCACGACCATATCTTCTTCGTCAACGTCTTTTGCAAGCCAGATATAGGCGCCTGCCGGACTTTTTGTCAGTTCCCACTCGTATTTGAGCAGCACTTTCAGATAACCCATATCCCATTTTGTCGGATTAGGCTTCCAAGCGCCCTCAATGCCGCTTCCGATGGTATCGCCCGCGTTGCCTTTACCGAAATTATTTTTCCAGCCAAGGCCCTGCTGCTCCATGGGCGCAGCTTCCGGCTCAGGTCCTACATGCGCTGGAGAAGCGGCGCCGTGCGCCTTCCCGAAGGTATGACCTCCGGCGATCAACGCGACGGTCTCCTCATCATTCATGGCCATACGCCCGAATGTCGTCCTAACATCCTTTGCCGATTCTGCCGGAATCGGTTGTCCGTCAGGGCCTTCCGGATTGACGTATATCAGACCCATCTGCACGGCGGCCAGAGGACTGTCAAGGTCACGGTTGCCTGAATAACGGCTATTTGCTTTGTCACTGGTGGCCAGCCACTCTTTTTCGGAACCCCAATAAACGTCCCCCTGCGGTTCCCATACATCTTCACGGCCACCGGCGAACCCGATCAGTTTGAGCCCCATAGATTCAATGGCGCAATTGCCGGCCAAAATCATAAGGTCTGCCCACGATATTTTTTTGCCGTATTTTTTCTTGATTGGCCATAGCAACCTTCTGGCTTTATCTAAATTTACATTATCAGGCCAGCTATTCAAAGGGGCAAAGCGTTGTGTGCCGTCCCGCGCTCCTCCCCGGCCGTCCATTGTGCGATATGTACCGGCGCTGTGCCAGGCCATTCTAATAAAGAAAGGCCCGTAATGTCCGTAATCCGCCGGCCACCATTCTTCTGAATGCTTCATCAGGGCAAAGAGATCATTCTTTACCGCCCCAAGATCAAGCGTTTGGAATTCCTCAATATAATTGAACCCATTTCCCATTGGATTGCTCAAGTTGGAATTCTGGTGCAAAACGCTTAGATCAAGCTGATCGGGCCACCAATCTTTGTTGGCGGTGCCTCTTGTGAAATCCGGCCTGCTGTCAGTGTGACCAGTTACCGGGCATCTTGATTCGCTCATGTCATAAACCTCCTAATATTTAATTTGCGGCTTTTGCCGCACGGGGTGCAATGATGATTGACCTTCAAATTCTTCTTCTGGATTCGCCTCTTCTTTTGTCCGTTTCAGGTTCTCTGAAAACCTATCCCTTTTGACGCGCTGTTCCTGCTCAAACAGTTCCTTAATGATCCCACTGCATGGCAATCCTCCGTTTTACTCAGGTATATTGCCCTTGCATTTTGGGCAAATACCTCTGAACACAACATCGTGTTCATCAATTTGAAAACCATATTTCTGTCTTACAGCCGCATCTATCTCTTCACTTCATTCATAAAGTCACCTGAGGTGCACGCATTTCTCTTACCGAAAAACTGTAAAAACTAACTTAAGTTACAGCAACAAGGAAAGTTACTATTCGATATTTTTCTAAAGCATTATCTTTGTTTTTTATTGCTGTTATCAATCATTAAGTCACTATTCACCCTTTATTGAAACTTAGTTTCATTTAGAATTATATAACAAATGTTTTTAAATGTCAATAGACGCAAAAAAGCGGACAAACTTTGCTTATATCAAAAGTTTGTCCGCTTTTTACATATATAAAATTTTGTTTTAGGACGGGACGAATAGTAATAAGGGGCATAGAACAAATCCCGTAATGCAGGGTCGCGGTGGATAGGCAATGTTTACCGTCATCACGAGCGCATAAATTAAAGTTTCACCTAATTTGTGTATATTATAATTAAGCTTTCGCTTCTTGCAAATCTCTGTATTTTGCAAGAAACAATCCGATTTCTTTCACAAAAGGAGCAATAGTAACTAAATCCTCTCTTATTGCCGCAATGTTTTCCTCTTTATTTTCTTGCTCATTTTTAAACAATTTTATTAAATCATCTCTCTTATTTTTTTCATCTCTTAGAATGTCAGAAAGCTGTTTTTTGAGACGATCGCAATAACCAATATGACTATTGGCTATTGTACTGATAATCTGTCGATTTTGAGGACGTTGATTTTTCAAGAAAGATTTGATACTCTCATGTATTCTTGTCTTTGCTTTCTCGGACTGTTTATCATTGTGACCAATTACATTAGCAATTAATCCAATTGCGCCAAAAAAGCTTGCACCTACAATTCCACCTATGCCAGGGAAAGCCATATTGCCAAAGGCGAATCCACCTGCCGCTGCTGCAGGAATGGTCGTAAGGGAAACAAAAAGGGATTTGCCAAGGTTGCTTAAACGAATTCGTATGTTATCTTTGTCAATAGTTATTTCAGTAGAAATACTATTTGCACGAATGAGTGATTTTTCCTCGGCACGTTCAATTATATCCTGCAAATGCTCCAACATTCTTTCTCGTTGTTCTTCAATATCCTTATTAAAGTTATCGGAGTATGTTTTAGTTTCTCGCAAAGTTATATCCTCAAGCTGCTGGACTAACTTTTTGGATTTATTTGATCTAAGCTTTTCAAAGGACATGGAATCAATATAATCGCACATCTCACAATAAATACGATCAATCAATTCATCAAGTTTATCCGTTTGATACAAACGACCTCTCTCTTCAATGTGTTTTTGAAGATCAAAAACAACGCTATGGCCATCTTCTTCAATTTCCCTGACAAACCCAATTTTTTTGTTGAGGTCAGCTTCCAATTCTTCAATTTTTTCATAATGTTCAAGTCCGCGCAAATAATCATCAAAGTCATTATGAATGCCTCCCACAATCGCATTGACATTAAGGAGAAGATTTATAATTTGCTGAATTCTAATGTTAGACTTAAGAATGGTTTTGTTCAAAATTCGTACTAAACCATCGAATCCGCTGTCATCATGTAGAACAAAAACATTGTTCGCCGAACAAACAGGTAGTTTTTTTATTCGCAATAATTCTTCAATGCTAATTTGTTTTGACATTACTTGCTTATATAGCATTTCGTATTTTGAAGAAACAGCACAAATATAAGGTGTTTTCAAATCAGGTCGTTGGAGATCAACTTTAGCCTTCTCAATCATATTAATCACAGATTTTATGGTTTCGTTTTCTTCATCTTCATCAAGGTTATCCTTTTTGGTTATTACAAAAATGATTGTATAATAATTCTCGTAATTCCATTGAAGAATCCTCTTGATTATTTCTTCATTTTCCTGTCCGCTACACTCATGAAGAGTCATTATTATGGCACTTGATTTCGGAAGAACGTCATTAGCTATTTGGTTATTTAATGAGAATACACTGCCTAATCCCGGGGTGTCAATAATTGTGATTCCATTCTTCAAATCGTCAGAAAGAACTTGAACATGAACTTCAGAAATAGATTCGGAATAATTTTTCCCTCGATTACAAAGATACTGATATAAAGCATCTTTGTCAAATGGAATCTGAATGCAATTGCCATCAGTATAAAAAATAGAAACAGCTTCTTTTTTTCCATATGAAATTTTGGTTATGACGGAGGTTGTCTCGCTTATCTTGGTCGGAAGAATATCAATCCCAAGAATCGCATTAATTAGTGAAGATTTTCCCGAACTGAACCGCCCAAGTACGGAAACCAAGTAATCACCGTTTGCAAAATTGTTAATCTCGGAAAGCAACAGCGAAAGACGCTCTTTATGTTTAATAGTAAAGTTTGGGAATAAATTTCTTTTCAACTTTAAAAAAGCCAAAGAATTTACAGCCGTTTGAATTCTTTCAAACAGAACTAAAATTTCTTTTTTATCGGCTTCAAGTTTTGATTCTTCTTTCATGGTGTCCCCTCCGTTCGGCACACATTAACCTTTGTAATTGATATTATTATACAGCAAAATTCACCATATTTCAATTTAAACTCAACCAAATTAACTGTTATTTCTTCGTCTGTAGTGTGCCTTTATCAGGAAATTGCGGGTCGCAGCCCGCAATGACGCAGTGGTAAATGAATAGACTTTTTCGGTTGAGATGTGAAAAGTAACTCGTTTTTAATGAACCGCAAAAAGAATACCACCGCTGCTGATAACCGCAGCGGTGGACGAAATAAGGTTTAGTGACTTAAGGATTAATAACACCAATAAAAAAACAAGATAATGCTTTAGAAAAATATCAAATAGCAACTTTCCTTGTTGCTGTAACTTAAGTTAGTTTTTACAGTTTTTCGGTAAGAAAAATGCGTGCACCTCAGGTGCTTTAGTGACTTAAGGATCAATAACACCAATAAAAAACAAGATAATGCTTTAGAAAAATA
>JGI20171J29575_12612237_pt1 | contig 12902 bp, 9 predicted proteins | sample TergutNc150P4_FD_29575 | JGI IMG/M metagenome (IMG submission 29575)
ATAGATGATTTATATGACTTCATAAAGAGTAAATATGGTAGTTTAGACGTATTAATCAATAATGCTGTTATTGCGCCAATTGGAGCGGTTGATGCTGTTTCTATTTCGGATTGGGATAGAAGCTATGCGGTTAATTTGAGAGCACCTATTTTGCTTACTCAAAAATTTTTACCGGATATGAAAGAGAGAAACAGCGGAGTGATCGTATTTGTTTCATCGTCAGGTGCGGCTCCTTATATGGGAGCTTATGAAACGTTCAAGACTGCTCAGGTAGAACTTTGTAATACTCTTTCAGGTGAACTTGAAGGAAAAAACATTTTCACTTACGCTATTGGACCAGGGCTTGTCAAAACCGAAATGGCAGAAAGTGCTATTGAAACCTTATCTTCACTAATGGGCATGACAAAAAAAGATTTTTACGAAATAAACGAAAAGCATATATTAGATGCAGAAACAGCTGGCATTGGCTTTGCAGTTTCTGTTGTCAATGCCGAGCGATACAATGGACAGGAAATTGGCTCAATACAGGCATTGATGGATGCAGACATTTTTGAAAACGAAACAGATGCTGTATCATCAAACATATCTTCAGACGATACAGAACCCATTTCGCTTCACATAAAAAATATAGTACGTGTATTCAACGAGCAATATGACGGCTGGATTGAAAGAAACATATTTGAGCGTCAATGGGTGTTAAGGGATTTTAAGAAAACAGTTGGCACGGCAGCAGATAATTTTCAAAAGCTCATGTCGTCTGTTTTAGATTTGACCCAAAAAAAGCAATTTGAAAAGATCGCAGAAAATAAATCATATTTTGAAAAGCTTAAAGCATACTATATCCATCAGCATAAACTTTTGCAAGGCTATGAGAAAGATCCTGAAATTTTGAAAAAGCACTCTCAGGTGATATGTGAATGGATAGATGAATTACAGGCTTTAATTGATTTATTAACATAAAAACTCTTTCAATCCATATAATAACTATACGAGATTGAAAGAGTTTTTATCATAAATTACATCTCTTTATACTCAACAATATCTCCTTCCCAAGTTCTCAATTTTATGATTTCATCATTTATGGATAAGATATTATTTAAGCCTAGAGGTATTTTTCCTTTGCCATTTGGTGCGTTTAAAATATATGTTGGAATGGCTAATCCAGACGTTTCTCCTCTGAGTTTCCCGACGATTTCTATACCATCCTTTACTTTCACGTAAAAATGCCTTGTTCCCACGACATCTTTAGGGTGAAATATATAATATGGTCTAATGCGAACTTTTAATAACTCATGGTTCAATTTCTTTAATATATTTGTGTCGTCGTTAATGAATTTTAATAATACGCTTTGATTGCCTATGATTACTCCAGCCTTTATCAATTTATCACACGCTTCAAGTACATCTTGAGTGATTTCTAGCGGACTATTGAATTGCGTATTGATATATAGTGGCTTAAGTTTACTCAATTTCTCACATAATTCATCAGTTATTCTTTGAGGCATATTAACCAAGGTTCGCGTTCCTATTCTAATGATCTCAACACTTTCGATTTTTCTCAAGCTCGTTAGTATCCAAATTATTAAATCATCTGGAAGTGTTAAAGGATCTCCACCAGTGACTAATACATCTCTGATTTCTGGATTATTTTTCACATAATCAAAACAAGCTTTTAATTTTTCTCTTGATAATGCAACATCTACACCTCCGATATTGCGTCTTCTCTGGCAGTGTCTACAAAATGATGCACAGAGGTTTGTTACATTTATTATCAATCTATCGGGATATCTACGAGTTATTCCTTCTAGTGGTGAGGTAAATTCTTCAGACATAGGGTCAGATTTTCCACATTCATCGAGTTCATATATTTGTGGAATAGCTTGCTTCCTAATTGCACATTCGGATTCTTTATCCATCAAGCTCAGGTAATAAGGTGATATGGACCACCTGTATTTATCTTGTACCTGTTTTATTTCTGATTTTTCATCTTCGCTTAAGTTGATGATTTTACCTATCACATCCACATCATTTATACAGTTTTTTAGTTGCCATTTCCAATCATTCCATTCTTCATCAGAACAATTTAAAAGCTCCATTATCTTGCGCTTTTGAGTATTGATATTATCCTGATTAGTAAAACCTGTTTTAATGTTCTTTGATTCAGTTATATAAGATTCTATTCTTGTCTTTAACTCTTGGGCTCTCTGAATTGATATCTCTCTACTTGAAAGTTCATTCATATTTTATTCCTCCATTCTTTAGTTATTCAAATTAAACAGATCCGAAACATCGACATCATCAATAATTCTCTTTGATTTTTTATCAGCATTTAATAGCATGCTCTTCATCTTATCCTCAAGTGATTTCTTTAAAAGTACCTTAAAATCTATATCTCTTAAGACAAAAAACAATGTAGGATCTTCATCAAATTTAGCTCCAATACCGTAGAGTACAGCAGCTACATGTTTGCACATACTAGCCCAGTCTGGACAAGAACAATCGAATGTTATCTCTTTAGGAGAAGGAAATAAGCCGCTTTCATGTGATACAAAAAATTCTTCTAATACTTTTGGAAATTTACCTTCTACAAGCTCTTCTATTCCGTCAATTTTATTGCTGCATTTAGAGATAATTTTGTTCCATTTATCCTTCGAAACAGGTTTAAATTTTATGTCTATCTTATATGGTCTGCTACTAGTTCCTTGAACTAAGGCAGTTACTTCACAAGTTTTGATTCTAAGGTCAATCACAAAGCCATTTTTCACATAACTTCGTCCTCTTCCAACTCTGTTTGAATAATCAGCATAGCTTTCAAGATTTTTATTCCAAGCAATACCCCACCATGTGTTAGAAATCTTATTTCCTTCTATGATTACAGGACTTATATTAGGGTCCTTCTTTCTGAGTTTTTCAATTTGTCTTCGAGCTTTTTCTTTTTTTTCACTTACTGGAACGTATTCAGGATATCCCCACATAATCAATTCTCCTCACACAAGTTTAAATAGATCTATTAATTCATCATTGCTCATTTCCGTGATCCAATTTTCTCCGGAATCAGCAATTATATCGTCTGATAGCTTCATCTTATCTTCAATTATGGAATCAATTTTTTCCTCGATAGTACCAGTCGTGATCATTTTGTGTACCATTACATTTTTCTTTTGACCAATACGAAAAGCACGATCTGTTGCTTGATTTTCTACAGCTGGGTTCCACCATCTATCAAAATGCACCACATGATTTGCACCGGTTAAATTAAGTCCAACACCACCAGCTCTGAGCGATAGAACCATAAACGGAATATACTCTTCACCATTAAACATATTTACAAGTTCTGGTCTCTTTTTTACAGGAGTTTCGCCATGTAAGATGAGACCTTCATGACCAAATATAGTTTCGAGGTAATCTGCAAGATATTGTGTGATCTCTTTAAATTGGGTAAATATTAAGACCTTTTCATGCTTTTCATGGATGGTTTCGCAGATTTCACGTAGTTTATCAAATTTGCTGCTGTGATCAGGCTTATATTCTGATAATCCTAGATATTGATCTGGATGATTGCAGATCTGCTTGAATTTCATGATGCTTGAGAGTATCAATCCTTTTCTTTCGATACCTTCATAATTTTTTATCTTGTCAGCAATATCTTTGACGAGTGATTTATATAGTACAACTTGTTTTTTGCTGAGAGATGTAAATGCTTTTATCTCAACCTTGTCAGGTAGATCAGAGATTACGGATTTATCTGTCTTTAATCTTCGCATTATAAATGGATTGACTACATCTTTTAATTTGGAGTAACTTCCTCTTTCCTGCAATTTTTTGGTTAAAGTAGTAAATTCTTTTGGAGTTCCAAGGAGACCTTTGTTTAAAAAATCAAATAGCGACCACAGATCAGAAAGCCTATTCTCAATTGGAGTACCAGTCATGGCGATTTTAAAAGGGGCTTTGATTTGTTTCACTGCTTTTGTCTGCTTTGTGGAAGGATTTTTAATAGCTTGAGCTTCATCTATTATTACTATATTCCAATTGTAGTCTTTAAGTGCATCTATTCGAGTTGCCATTCCATACGTAGTGATAAAAAGGCTTGCAGCATCAATATCTATATTCCTGTTATTCGAATGAAGAATCGAATATTTTATCTTAGGAGCAAATCTTTTCAGTTCATTTTCCCAATTGCCGATGAGGGAAGCAGGAATTATAATCAGAGCTTTAAAGTCTTCATTTTCTCTTAAAAATTCAAGCAGCGCAATTATCTGAACCGTCTTTCCAAGACCCATGTCGTCAGCAAGTAGCGCTCCAAATCCATAATTTTTCATGGTAAAGAGCCAATTAAATCCAACTTTTTGATAGGGTCTCAATATGGCTTTGAAATCATCTCCTAAGTGAATATTTTCTGTTTCTTTAAAATCAGACAGCCTATTTTTAACGGATTTTAGCCAATCACCATTAGATACTTCGATATCTACTTTATCTTCATCAAGTTTAAACATTTCATTAGGATCAAGCTCCATCCTCAAAGCATCAGCCATAGTAAGTCCTTGAAGCTCTGATAAGTCATTCGCTTTTTCGTAAGCATCTAATATTAAATTTAATTTCTCGTGATCTACTTCAACCCATTTGCCCTTTATAAAGGATAATCCATCGGTTTGAGCGAGAAGTTCTTCAATCTCTTCCTTGGTAATCTTTTCATCGCCAAAGTATATCTCTGGATTAAATTTTAATAGAGCATCCATTCCCACCTTAGATGGTGCATTGGTACCAAGTGATAAGGAAAGTCTTAAAGCGTTTCCACTTTTTTTCCACCAATTAGGGATTCTGCATAATACGCCACTTTCCTCATATAGCGGAATTTCTTTTAAAAATGTATACGCTTCATCTTTGGAAAACCTAAGTGGCGAAAAGATCTCACCGCTTTCAATTAATTCTGATACGAGATCGCTTTTATCTGCAGCTTTGTTTACAGTTGATAATAGTTTTAAGAGGAGATCATCTTTATTTTTAAATTCTAAGAGTGCATTTTTTAGTGGAACATGATTTTCTTTTTCATCCTTGGTGATGCTATATGTGGCTAAAAAAGCAAATGGAAAATCATCATATTTATTCTCAACTAAATGGAAGCAAACTCTACCCATTACGTTGATATCAGGGCTATGTTCTTTTAAAAATTCAGAGACCGTTCCTTCATATTTTTTTATTTCAGCACTAAAAGCTTTAGATAAATCACTCCAAAACCATTTTAAATAATCTGAATCTATATATTCTGCACCTACAGCAAAAGGAACATCGTTTAATAGATATTCAATTTCATCTTCTTTTAAAATTGGAGCTTCTCTTGTAAGTTCTATAAATGTATCCTGCGATAAGGATTTTATAAATCTTGAACATATTAAGTGAACAAAAGATAGGGATTGAGACATATCCTCAGATTTTTTTTCGAAGCCAAAATAAAACAGAGAGGTAGCAGGGTCTTTTTTGAAGTCATCATATAATTTTTCGTTTATATAGTATTTTTTATCTTCTATAAAATTGTAATCAAGGGTTAATCCTCTTTCAGAAAAATATGCAACTAGTTCTTTGTTTTTCATTTTATCCCACCATTAAATTAAATTTTTAAATATTCTTTCTTTGTATATTAAATTTAAATTGCTTATTGTTATCAAAAAATATTCCTCAGATTTTTAAAATAATTTAAACAAATACTCAATACATTCTTTTTATCATTTAAAATCGCTTCTGAAACATATTTCCTTATAGACCAAATTAAAAGCATTGATATTAATATAAAGATCAGTACCATGAGCAATAAATCCAGCGAAGGTACCACAAATTTAAAAACACGTCTCAATGATTTTAAGAAAAAGGAAGATATGAATAAAATAAATACACCAATAACTATAGTACCTCTCCATTTATTTAGCGGTCTGCAAATAGTATATAATGTCCAAATTTGAATGCAACCAATGTATATTATTACAAATGTAGAGATTTCAGATCTTGAGTAATGTAGATTTAAAGGTTCTAAATATCTGTCGTTTATGATTGCCATCAAAAATATCATAAATGCGATGATTATGCTGCTAGGAAGTGACATGGCTAAAACTCTTTTAAAGAAGTTTTCTTTTACTTTATCATCATTTGGTTCCAATGCTAAAAGAAAGCTTGGTATTCCTACTGCAAAAAGGCTGACAAGTGAAATTTGTATAGGCTCATATGGATAAGCTAAGGATCCAAGTATCATGAGTATTGATAATAATAAGGAATAGAATGTTTTAACTAAGAATAAACATGCTACTCTCGATATGTTGTTTATAACTCTGCGACCTTGCCTTATTACTTCAGGTAAGGACGTAAATTTAGAGTCAAGGAGTACAAATTGAGCAACTGCTTGAGTAGCATCACTTCCTGAAGCCATAGCTATTCCGCAGTCTGACTTTTTTAATGCTAGTATATCATTTATTCCATCTCCTGTCATCGCGACAATATGACCATTTTTTTGCATTGCTTCTACTAAAAGGCTCTTCTGTTCAGGTTTAACTCGACCAAAAATATCGATTTTTTCAGTTATTATTTTTAATGAATCTATATCTTCTGGCAATATGTTCGCATCTATGGCTTTACTGTAAAGTCCAGCTTGTTTTGCAAGGTTTTTGACTGTTAATGGATTATCTCCTGATATTATTTTAATCGATACTTTTTGTTTTTTAAAGTAATTTAATATCTCTGAAGCTTCAGGTCTTATGCGATCTTCTAATATGATGAGCATTTGAGTCTTACTATCTTCTGGTATAGATTCATCTTTAAGAGAAGTTTTGCTATTTAAAACTGCTAATACTCTAAAACCTTGATTAGAATACTCATTGGACTTTTTTAAAATATGATCTTCTTTTATGATAAGATCAGGAGCTCCCAAAATCCATGTTCCGTATTCGGTAAATTCTATTCCCTGCCATTTTCTCTGAGATGAGAAGGGGATTTGATTTTTGATTTCTATGTTGAATTCATCTTTAAAATACTCTCTTAATGCTTCAGTAGATGCATTTTGCTCTGTGTCATTTTTAGCGATTGCGTTTAAAATTTTACTTAGATACTCTTCATCGGAAGAAAAATACACTACTTTAGTTACTATAAGTTTTCCCTCAGTTAATGTTCCGGTTTTATCAAGACATAGCACATCTGCTCTAGCTAAAGTTTCAATGGCATACATATCTTGGGTCAAAGTCTTTATCATAGCAAGTCTAATGACTCCAAGAGCCATTGCAACACTGGTTAAGAGTATAAGACCTTCAGGTATCATACCTATTATCCCAGCTACAGATCCGACAAGAGCCTGCTGCCAAGTTTGATTTTCTACAAAGAACAATTGAGTTGCAAAGAGCATGATACCAGTTGGGATGATTGAAAAAGTGACTATTCTAACTATTTTTCGTATGCTATTATGCAATTCGGAAGGCAACATCTTATATTTTTTTGCTTCTTCGGTCAATTGATTTATATAAGTATCCTTTCCAAACCTGAATACTTGAGCTTTTCCTTCTCCTTGCATTATGAGGCTTCCAGAATATATAAGATCACCACATTTTTTCGTGACAAAATCTGATTCGCCTGTAATCTGAGATTCATCAATATCAATAGTTTTATTATCCACTAAAATTGCATCCACAGGGCTTTGCATGCCTTTTTTCAAAATTAGGATATCGTCTTTTAAGAGCTCATTCTTGCTTATTTCTGAGAATTCTCCATTTCTCAAAACAAAAACTCTGCTCTCTTTTAAAAGTGATAATTTTTCTATTTTTATTTTTGCTCGCCATTCTTGAAATATTCCAATTGATGTGTTTGTTAGGATGATACCCATAAAGGTTAAATTTATATATGATCCTGAAATTATTATCAGAATGGCTAAGAATAAATTAATGAAATTAAATAAAGTAAAGATGTTTTTGATTACGATTTCTTTTAAGGTTTTATTAGGAGAACCTATGAATATATTTATCTGATTTCTTTCTTTCCTTTCTTTAATTTCTTCAGAGTTTAAACCAAAATTAATGTCAATAGGGGCATTTTCAAAACTCATTTTTACCCTCCAAGATCTAAAAAGCTAATTTATATATTAATTATAACAAAATAAAATAATATATATAACTTTTTATTGGAAATAAGTTTAAATTTCAATTTTTGGTTATACTCATTAATAGTAACAATTTAAAAAATGTTGTTTTATATTATGATTTTTATATATAATTAAATTAACCATATTTTTATTTCAATATAAATTTAAAAATTACTTATATTTATGTAAAATCTTAATCAGAAGTGATGAAAAAACCATACATCAAGTTGTCAAAAATTGGAGGTAAAGATGGACTACTTAAAAGTAACACTCGAAGGTAAAAAAAAGCTTGAAGATGAATTAGAACATAGAAAGATTGTGATAAGAAAGGAGATCAAAGAGGCAATTAAGAGTGCAAGAGCTCAAGGGGATTTAAGTGAGAATGCTGATTACAGTGCAGCAAAAGAAGACCAATCTTTAAATGAGACGAGGATTCAAGAATTAGAAAACGCATTAAAATCTTTAATCATTATCGAAGAAGATAGGTCTAATGATCTGCTTAATATAAACAAAAAAGCATTGGTAAAATTTTATGATACTGATACTGTTGAGGAGATAACATTGGTTAGTTCTGTAGAAGCAGACATAGAAAAAATGAGGATAAGTATAGATTCTCCAATTGGTAATGCGTTATTTAAGAAGGGAATAAATACAAAAGTAAAAGTTGAAGCACCAGACTATGTCTATGAAGTAGAAATATTGAAAATATTTGAATAGTAATATTGTAGCATCTTAATCCATATTAATGTATTAATTAATTTATAGGGAGTCTATTCATGAAAAAAATCATTAATTCTTTAATATGGGCTTTGGTCTATGCTCTTATCTACTTTGCTGTCATAAATATTGTAGGGCTGCTAATTTCATATACCTTTATGCTTACAGGATATGTACGTAATATGAATCCTTTGACTTTATTCCTGAGTTTTAACAAGATTTTGTATCTTTTTGTGATCATCATAAGCACTTCTTTGTTCATTACGATTACAAAAGCAAGAGGTAGAAAGTTTCTGGATTTTTGTGGATTTAAAAAGACAGATAATAAATTGTTATTTTATTGCATCGTACTGACATTAGGTCTTATGCCTGTAGTATACATTATAACAAACTTTTTAAATTTATTTTTTAGGTCCTATGATAAAACATCTAATATGTTGCAGATTCTGACGATTGATCCTATAATGATTTTGTTTGTGGTGATATTTTTGCCGATAATGGAGGAAATTATATTTAGAGGATTGATCTTAAATGAAGTAGCTAGCTCAACTAAAAGTTTTGCACTTGCAGTGATAATTCAAGCTTTTCTTTTTGGAGTTATTCATGGAAATATTGTACAAGGTGTATATGCTTTTATATTGGGCTTAGTATTAGGAGGAGTAGTGTATATCTTTCAATCGATATATCTTTCAATAATAATGCATTGTGTTTTTAATTTAATGGGAAGCATTATAATGGTGAAAATATCGACCTTAACTAAAAGTGTTTATTTAAATCGAATTTTTGTTATAATATCATTTGTAATTGAATTTATATGTTTAATAATAGCTATATCACATTTACATAAAGAAGTAATTTTAAAAAAGAAGCAAATTTAATCAAATTTTTATGTGACAGCGTGCCCTTATACTTTTAGGGGCACTATACTTATATTGACATTTATTTATGTATTGCATTAATATTAGACTAGACTATTTGCAGAAATATTATTATATTAATATTTTGGAGGAGTAACTATGAATATGTTAACATTTAAAAGAGGGGTTCATCCATTAGAGAAGAAGCTCTTAACTGAATCAATTAAAATTGAAGAATATACTCCTAAAGGTGAACTTGTCATTATCTTATTGCAACATATTGGAGCACCTTGTGAAGCTGTTGTAAAAAAAGGTGATAAGGTGCTTATAGGACAAAAAATTGGAGAATCTAAATCTATATTCTCTGCACCTGTACATGCCTCTGTTTCTGGTATTGTAAAGAACATTGAACCTCGTTTGCAGACAGATGGAACTAAGACCATGGCAATAATAATTGAAAACGATCATCTTTATCAAAGAGTAAAATCCATTAAATATGCCAATTTTAATGAACTTTCTAAAGAAAAATTAGTAAGCATAATTAAAGAAGCTGGGATTGTAGGGCTTGGAGGAGCTTGTTTTCCAACACATATAAAGCTGTCACCACCAAATGACTCAAAGATAGATTACATTATCATAAATGCTTGTGAGTGTGAACCATATCTGACATCAAATCATAGAATAATGTTGGAATTCCCTGATGAAATAGCTTGTGGAATATCAATATTACATCACATGTTTCAGGAAGCTAAAATAGTAATAGGTGTGGAAGATAACAAAAAAGATGCTATCGAGATGATATCAAAATCTGTGAAGGATTTGACTTATTGCAATGTAAGCGAGCTTGTAACAAAATATCCGCAAGGTGGGGAAAAACAACTGATTGAAACCATTACTGGTAGACAAGTTCCTTCAGGAAAGCTTCCAAGTGAAGTTGGATGTATTGTACAAAACATAGATACTGTACTAGCCATCAAAGAAGCTGTCATTGATGGAAAACCTCTTACTCATAGAATAGTGACTGTTACTGGAGATATTGTGAATAATCCAAAGAATCTTAATGTGCCATTAGGGACAAATTTATCTGAATTGATAGATCACTGCGGAGGTTTAAAGGAGGAGGCAGGTAAGATCATTTCAGGTGGTCCAATGACAGGGTTTCCACTCATGAGTTTAAACATTCCTTGTTTAAAAAGCACCTCATCACTTCTTTTCTTTAGTAAAAAAGAAGCGAGATTCATGGAGCAATCAAATTGTATACGATGTGGTAGATGCATAAGAGCATGTCCTATGTTTTTAAATCCACAAAAATTAAATCACCTAGTATTAGTAAAAAAATATGATGAGTTTGAGAGAAATAGTGGAATGGACTGCATAGAGTGCGGATGTTGTTCTTATGTTTGCCCGGCTAAGAGATATCTTACTCAGTCTTTTAAAGAAGGGAAAAAAACCGTATTACAAAATAAAAAGAAAGGAAAACAATGAATATGACTAATGATTATTTAATTGTATCTTCTTCTCCACATGTTAAATCTAAAGATACTACAGCAACTATTATGAGAGATATGTTAATAGCCCTTGCTCCAGCTGGAATTTTTGGAGTTTATCATTTTGGCTTTAATGCTTTTCTCTTAGTTTTAGTTTGTATTGCTTCTTGTGTGGGAACAGAGTATTTGCTTCAAAGGGCAACAAAAAAGAGAATCACCATAAACGATTTGAGTGCCGCAGTTACCGGACTTTTACTCGCCTATAACCTTCCACCAACTCTTCCACTCTGGATGGCAGTAGTAGGCTCATTCTTTGCGATTTTTGTGGTTAAATTTGTTTATGGTGGCATTGGTAAAAATATAGTAAATCCTGCACTCTGTGCTAGAGCGTTTTTGCTCGCTTGTTATCCTGCTAGTATGACAAACTTTCGAGTGGATGCAACTACAGGGGCAACTCCACTAGAGATACTCAAAAATTCATCTGACCTTACATTATCGTTTAAGGATGCAATCTTAGGGTTTAAAGGTGGCTGTATTGGTGAGGTTTCAGTTATTCTTTTGCTCATTGGGGCTATTTATTTGCTGATCAGAAAAGTAATAACGTTAGAAATACCACTTTCTTTTATAGCTGTAGTCTTGATATCCTCATTGATAGCTGGAAGAATTAAGGTCGGCTTTTTTCAGACACAAACATTTTTAAATGGAGTATATGAGATCTTCATCGGTGGACTTATGCTAGGGGCATTTTTTATGGCAACTGATTATACAACAAGCCCATTGACAAGAAATGGAAAGATTATTTTTGGGATTGGATGCGGAGTTATAACTTCTGTAATTAGATTATTTGGAGGATATGCTGAAGGAGTATCTTACTCAATATTGCTCATGAATCTAGTTGTACCATTTATAGATAAATACACGCCTGAGAAGATATATGGAGGTGCAGCTAAAAGATGAAGGAAAACTTTAAACTTGCTATGGTTTTAGCGATTATTGTTGGAATATCTACAGCTCTACTCGCTTTCACATATGCAATAACTAAAGGTCCAATAGAAAATACAAGAATAGAAAATGAAAGAAATGCTATGAAGGAAATCATGGAGAGTGCTACAGATTTTCAAAAAATAGAGATAGCATCACCTGATTTAAATCCATCCATCTTAGAGATAAACAAAGCTACAGCTGGAAATGAAACTTTAGGATATACTTTCACTTTGAGCATAAAAGGTTATGGAGGGTTTATTAAATATTTGATAGGTATAGATGTAAATTCCAGATTAACTGGCATGAAAGTTCTTTCACACAGTGAAACTCCAGGACTTGGTGCTATTAGTACTACAAAAGAATTTCAGTCACAATTTGCCTCAAAATCTGTTGAAAATGGAATAAATTATGTAAAAAGCGGAACACCTAAAGATGATGAAATATCTGCAATAACAGGTGCTACCATAACGACGAAAGCGATTACAAAAGGAATAAATGATGCAATTGATTATTACAACGAAAATTTAAAGGGGAGGGATTAAAATGAACATCATCAAAGAGAGGCTAAATGCTGGTTTATTTAGTGAAAATCCTCTATTTGTTCAGATTTTGGCGACATGTCCTACACTTGCTGTAAGTACATCGATTACCAATGCAATTGGTATGGGTTTTGCAGCTACAGCGGTTCTTGTGGCATCAAATGTGGTTATATCATTGATTAAGGAATTCATACCTGATAAGATAAGA
>JGI20171J29575_12612232_pt1 | contig 12820 bp, 10 predicted proteins | sample TergutNc150P4_FD_29575 | JGI IMG/M metagenome (IMG submission 29575)
AAACTACATGTGTGCTTTTTCACGACTTTTGGAGTCATTCTACCATGTCCGCTTCCAGATACCCACTCGTTTACAGTTTACCGCTTACGTTATTTCACTATCTGGTGTGTTTTTTATTATTCTTGAGGTTTGTTCTGCTGGTTCTAATAGCTTTTTGCTATCAACAATCTGCTCAGATGGAACTTGCTGTTGAAGCTTTTCAAGATTCCTTTGTATTGTGTGTGTAAGAGGATGCTGGTTCCCCAAAACGCCAGTAAATATAGGAAGTGCTTTTTCATACCATTCGGAAGCCTTAGTTAAGTCGCCATGTTCTTGATAGTGTATTGCAATATTATAATAGGCTTGTGCAGTATCAGCACTATCTCTCCCAAGTACGCTCTCAAAGATTGACAGGGCTTTAGTGTGATACTCAAGTGCCTTATCGAATTGCCCTAAGTCGTAAAGAATGACTCCGATGTTGTTAAGAATGTTTGCGGTATCTGGATGACTAATGCCCAACACCTTTTCATAGAGATTTAATGCCTTTTGATGCAACTTAAGTGATTTGTTCAACTCCCCCAAACTATAATAAACACATGCAATTCCCTCATATGTATTAGCCGTTGAAGGGTGATTTACTCCAAGAACTCTCTCCTGAATTGACAAAGCCCTCCATAGTATTGGAGCGAACTATCATACTCACGTCTTCTATTGTAAACGGCTGCGATATTGACATAGGCTGCTGCAACACTCGGATGCTCAGTTCCAAGTGACTTTATATATATCTCCAATGCCTTGTTATATAGTTCTATTGCCTCCAATTGTCTGCCTTCGGCATCAAAACCTTGAGCCATGTTATTATACGTTAAAGCCATGTCAGCATAATTGTTACTTTCAAAAAAGTTACTCAGCCCCAGAGATTTTTCAAAAGCTTTTATCGATTTATCGTATTGCATCGTTTCGCGATAACCACAGCCCAAACGAAAATAGAGTTCACTTATTTCAGTATAATCAATAGTAGTGATTATCGACATATCACCTTCGCTAAAACGCAAGAGGTAATCAGCGACTGTCATAGCATGTTCCGAAGCGTGGATAAATCTCTCCTTCGATTCAAACTCTTTGAATTCACGTGGGATTTCGGAAAGAAATATTCGCGTGGCAATTATTAACCATTCTTTGCCGTTTTCGTGTAGAAATCGAATATAACCTTGATAATATGGGTGAACTCGGTACTCTTGAGTATTTCCTTCAATCAATGCGTGATTGAGTAATTCACCAATGATATTTGAAAACCCATAATCGGTTCCTAAAGCATCTTTAAGTGGGTTAGGTAATAAATCCCTATTTCGCATGAAAAGAGAACAACTGATTGTATTTACGGAAAAGTACGAGCTAATGGAGAGCAATTGTTTTGCCTCCGTGCTTAGTACGGATAAAGTAGTTGATAACATCATGGCCATCGTCTGGTCAAATGCATTCTGTGATTCTATTTTACTCGATAAAGTATTTTCGGCCAGAATAGTTAGGAATGCTGGAATTGTAATATTCGTATTTTTTATATATGCGGTTGCTTGCTCAAGAGCAAGCGGGTAAAACCCCAATTGTGCTACAAGACTATGAGCCTCAGACAAGTCCATGCCAGATAATTGTGCTGTTACGAAATCAAGGGCTTCTGAATCAGAGAGTACACCTACGTTTATTGCAAATCCAAAGTTTGTGTTTTTATCTCTTGTTGTGATTAAAACATGACCACAAAGACTGTCGGAAGTAAGTGTGTGAATCTCGTCAATATCAGAAGGGTCGTCAATTATGAGTAGCCAGCTTTCATTAGCTTCCAACCATTTTTTTGTTTTGGCTATTATCTCATATTCAGTACAGTTTTCAGGTGTATCGATGCCAACTTCCTTACACAAGTGAATGAGGCTATTCGTAAGCGTATTAGCATCTGTAGCTTGGATAAACCATATAACTGATGAATATAAATACCCGAATCGATATGCATATTCGAGCGCGAGTTGGGTTTTGCCTATGCCGCCGATGCCCGTTATTTGTACAATTTTATTATCCTTGAAAGCGATAGAAATCTTTGTCAGGTTATTGTCACGCCCCGTAAAAAAACTATTGCGTGCTGGAAGATTATTTGGAGGTAAGTCACCAGGATAGAGTGAATCGCCCATTTTGATTTCTCCTGGGAATCTTGGCTCAATTCTTTCTACTTCACTGGTTTCCAAAGCTAATAGTAGCCGCTTCTCAGCCTCTTCTTCTTCAAATTTGCCATATAAATCTACATATATGATAGTAGCCAGAATTCCAGTAGGTGTTGTGTTTGCTACCCTTACAGGTATGAGTTTAATTCTTTTTGATGCGTTTTCTCCAAATGCCATTCCAAACTCAGCAGAACAATACACAGATTTTGAGTATGCTTCGGAAAGCAGAGGCATGAATACATCTGCATTTTGGATTGCCTCGTTCGCTTTAGTTACAAAATCATCACCAGGTCGCAAATCCCAAGCACCTACGAATACTGAGAAGCCATTGCGCTCTAAAACACTCGCTATCCAGGTTGCCCATTGAGTGTCAGATGAGGAATAGCTGATGAAAATATTCTTACGCGTATAATCTTTCATAGTGATTACCTCTGGCTTCGTAAAATTCTCGTTGTATTGTACTGATTTCTTATTCCTCTGTTACAGCATCTTCATCGAAAATTCTGTCAAGTTCAGCATTTGACGTCACACCGCGTACCTTGTTCCGCACGTTCAATCGTCCCATATCTAAGCGGTAGAAGTGGTCGCGCCTGTCTGCTCCTCTTGCCTTGCGGATTAGTTGAATACGTCCAAAATGCTCCCCATGCCTCTCTGCGAAACGCGCCAAGCCGACCGCCTTTGGATAGTTATCTTTTCTACTTGGGTCGTGCGGTTCAAGCACATCAAAAACGTAACCATGAGCATCAGCACGGACGACCAACAAATCCGGAAACATTGATGTTGTAACTCCGTCAGCCTCATAAGGCACTTCCAACGACCACTTCTTGCGGTCGAGATTGCGAAGCCATGCGACAAAGTCACCTCGTCTTAACTCTTCCTTTACCACGCCGCTCTCCCAATCATTCAAGCTCACTTTGAAGTCGCCGCCTTCGGTCGGAATGAAAAGATGGTCATCATATACTTGCATATCCTCCGCAAGCGAGAAGTCGATGGTTTCTGGAAGTACCCAATCGAGAGGGATAGGAGTGGTCGAAGTCATAGCTAACTTTTTGTAGGCCTCCCTGCGTTCTTCCCTCAGTCTGCGGAATGCCGTCTGCTGTGCATTGTATATATCGTTAAAGAGTTCATCAGCGAATGACTCAATCCGCTCCATTGCCTCGTTGTCGTTTGTCAGGACGATAATTTCGGTTTTCACTTCTCCGGCATCGCGTGTGGCATGACGTACCCAGTATTCTCTGTGCAACCCTTCGCCGAGAATCTTGCCTGCACGTTCGAAGAGGTTATTTAAGTCGAACTCTGATAACTCGATAGGTTCGGAGACGACTGATGCTCCATCGACCTCCTCACTTCCGTAATCAAAAGTCAACGCTCGAATCGCCAATCCTGTGACAGCTTTATCAATTTCTTCGAATTTGCCCGATTCTTTAAGGACAGCTAATTCCTGCTCGAACTTATCAAGCACTTTTTTCAATGTGCTTTTTCGAGCTTCCGGCGAAATCATATCTTGCGTGAGAGCGCGGGCAAGAGCAATCAGTCGACGGAGAGCTGGTTGTTTCCGAGCGGCATCCACACGATAAGTTATCAAATTCATATCGCTAAAGACATCTGCGAACGCCGGGTTTTGTTTAAGGGTTATAAGTTCTTTATGAGTTCCCGTTTCGGCGGGTACAATTGCTTCGCTGTCACGCAGAGCCTGCTCCACCATTTTAACGGTGTCCTCATCAAAGAACGGTAAGAATAGTCCTACATTATTTAGTTCAGCATCTGCTTCAACTCGGCGGGCAAGTGGTGTGCGAATCATGCGCCCAAGCAATTGAGCAATATATGTGTAGTCGCTTGCATGGCGGAATGACATCATTGCTTCTGCCCGTGGGCAATCCCAACCGGTAGAAAGATTCATCTTGAAAAATACTACCATTGCGTTTTCATCGTCTTCAATGCGTGAAGCTTCAATATTGCGAATTTCCAAATCGCCTATTTTTATTGTTTCGTGTTTATCGAATGTATGAACGGCTTCGCCAGAACGCAAGTTGCGGCCGAGTGCGTTTTCAAGCACACGAACACAAGTCTCCAAGTCTGTCTGGGTAACAATACGGTCATTGCCATCTTCGACCTGAACAACGAGAATAGGACGGACAGGCTTACTGATATCCTCTCGGTCACAGTAAACTTCCCAGCGTTCACATTTCCTTTTCCAATTAGCAACCGCCTCAGTAAACATCGTCATGTCTGCGCCGATTGCGATGTCTGGGAAGTGAATGATAATCCTATCCTTCAGCAAGCCAGATTCGATAACATCCTCCGGCGGAACAATGATTCTTTGGATGGTAGAAGTCGTGTCAGCGATTAATTTTTGGAATCGTTGTGGTGTCGCAGTTACGCCGATAACAAGCGGCATAATTATAAGCCCATCCGCTCTGCTGCCTTTGATGAATTTTTGCATAATAGACTGTGCCGTTTGCTCTGCTCGTTGTGTAGCCGTGCCGCGATGGGCTTCATCAATGACAACATAGAATGAATTTGGTTGGCGCTGCGCCGTGTTGGTGAGCGTTTCCCAAATCGTGTACTCACGGAGGTCAGACTTTTGTGTGAGCAGTTTGTCTGTGCCGAGTTTTTGAGTATTCAAGAAGTAAATACCGCCGGGTGTAAAATACTCAGCATCGAAGTTCGAGTCCACTACGTGAATGTCACGGGTACGGAACTTGTCAGACTTGCTCTCAATTTTAAGTCGGGTCTGTTCGTTGAGTTCGGGCATATCCGACAACCACACGAACACGGAGTCAGGCTCGGCAACGCCAAAAGCATGACCGAATATAATGTCTTCAAACAAGGCTGTCATTATAATCGTTTTCCCCGCACCGGTGGGAGCAGTGAAAGAAATCACCTGCGGGTTTCTTTCGTTCCAAAGCGTGTGTGCGTTCTTGATTTTTTCATGCAAGTCGGCAAGTGCCGTTTCTTGGAATGGAAATAGCGTGGCTCTCATATATTATTCCTCCTGCTCCCGATTACGAAATTATCGATGTAGTCACGGTACAACTGGTAAGTGCGTTTAATCACAATGCCATTTGTCATCTCCCGGAACGCCTCCTCAGAGTTTGTGACGAAGAAAACTGTGTTGACATTTTCCGTTTCATGCAAAGCCTCAGCGAACGTCCCGTAGTAGTCCTCATCTAAAAGAACGGCAAAAGAGTTCTGCGGTAGTATCAGCATCTCAGGCAAGTCCTCGCCGTTCAGTTCTGGGCGCTGTCCAACTGCTCCGGCTTTTAGCCATAACAACGGCAGGATTTCGGAAAACTGCTGACCGAGCGACACGCTGTTTTTGTCGAGGAAGCCGAGTTTGAAGTATTCCACATTGGCGGGAAAGCCCTCGCTCATTGGTCGCCTTAAGGGTTCGGTTACGCTGATTGTGCCAAGCAAATCAACAACCTTCGCTTTTATTTCGTTGAATGTTCGATTGTTGCTTGTTACTATATAAAAATCAGTTATATGCTCTTGTTCCTCAAGAGCGACAAGCCATTCGTCAGTAGCATCAATGTCGAACAGCACAGAAGCTGTGTGCTTTTCCGAAACGACAAAACGGCTGTCAGACTTCACGAGCGACTGAGCCAGCTTATCTTTACCGATGAGTGCAACAATCTGCTTTTTTGCCGCTGGTGTTAATTTGGTTGGATTTTCTATAAAGCCAAGCTGACGGAATGAGCGTGAAATTTCCTTGACTGTGGTCATACTTGTTATATATTCACCTACCAATGGCGTTCCGTCATGGCTATTTCCGAAAATGCTGTTCTCTGTGCGTGGCCAAGTTATTGACCTGCAAATCCCATGTTCTTCCCAGTCAGGGTCACCCGGCTGCAAACCAGCCAATCGTAATTTTTTAGCTTCAGCATCAGAAACTTCATTATTAGTAACAAGAATACAACGTCGATGCCCATTGTCAGTAGCGTTTAACACATTGACAGCATTAAGCGCTGTGCCGCTACCTGCAAAGAAGTCGATGATTAGAGCATTCGGATTCCTTAAAACAGCGGGTTCGATACAGCGATATACCGTGTACAGTGATTTCGGGAACGGAAATTTAGGTTCAACAAGTTTATCAACAAGCTCGCTTCCATAAACTCCACCTGCATCTAACTCTGGAAAATACCACACGGTTTTGGGTGGAGATAGTTCGGCGGTAATGAACAAATCAAGCCCACCATCTTTGGGCAATGGAACAATACGGTCGAGGTGGGATGTAATTTCACTACGTGCAAAATTCCACCGCCGCTCAATACCATCTTGGTCAATAGGCCATATCTCTATTTCACCGTCTTCGAGGTGTATGTTACGCTCACTTGGATGAAATGCGTCCTCTGGCTGCTCCCCAATTCGTGTTATCTCGTTTTCTTTTACATATATCGGGTAAAACATTGTTGGACGCTCCGTCCTCAATGAATAATGCCCCCATCTTCTCAGTTTTCGAGGCTTGTCATTTTCAGAAGGAGTGCGGGCGAGTGTCTTTGCAGATTTTGGTGTCAAGTACAGCACATATTCATTTATCCTCGCAAAGTTATTCGTAATATTTCCGCGAGGGTTGTGTACGACTGTGATTATGGTTAGCTCATGTCCATCAAATAGTCCGCTTGTTTCAAGTAGAGCAATTAAATGCGCAAGTTCATTGTGGTCAATTGATATCGCAATAACACCTTTAGGGCTTAACAACCTGCTTGCTATTAAAAGGCGCTTCTTCAGCATGGACAACCACTTACTGTGACGATATACGTCTGCTGAATCCACGTAGTCGTTGTTGTACTTCCAATCCCTCGCCCCTGTGTTATATGGTGGGTCGATATAAATACAGTCAACTTTTCCTTCGTAGAGGTACTCCAATAATTGAAGAGCGTGGTAGTTGTCAGCCTCAATAATCGTATGCCAAAGATTATCACTCGGCGCGTTTTCTACCTTGGCTATAGGTTCGAGTGACGGAAAAATCGGCTCACCAAACAGAGCTACGGATACCAACTCCGCTCGTTGGAACGTGACGGTTTCGCGGGTTGCTTTGTTTTCGCATTCAACTACGTCGCCCTGTATCCGTTTAACAATGTATACCTCATTCATTTTGCCCGTCTTGCGGGCAACGGTCGAGCCGCGCTTTATCGGAACGCCATAAAGCGGTGTGCATTCGGGGACGTGTTCCTCGAACACCAGACCGAATTTTTTGTTTTTGCTCATGCGATTCACTTCCTCGGTCAGACGCTCACGCAGTGCCGGGTCAGTGATTTGCTGCAGCAGGTCTTTAATCGCCGCCATAAGGTTTCATCTCCTTATTCTTCTTCAATATCGTTTTCAGTTTCGGCTTCGTCAACTGATGGAACCGCAGTAGCCTGTTCAGCATCAGGCTGAGTTCTGCTCCACGAAGTACCGAATAGTTCATTGCCTACCGACAATCGTAAAACCGCTGACTCTTCGAGTATTCCGCTTGTTTTTGGTGTATAAGAGTCCGCTTTGTCAAATGCTATAAATATTTGTTTTCCTGCGTTTCCGCTCTCCTGATACAAACCGAGAATCTGTTCAAAGTCCGCATCCTCAATGCGCTTGACTATGCTTGAATCGTGTATCAGCGCAGGAACAGGCGTTATCTCAAGCATTGTAAGGTCGTATACTACGAGGCTTTTGTATGCTGTACCTTCACTCATGTCATCGGGCGTTTCAAACTCGAAAGATTTGTCAGGTTTCAAAGTGAGTTCCGGAGCTGCTCTGCCGTTACCTGTGACACGGTCGTTAATGCGCTTCATTACGGTGTTTATATCTGCTTGCGCTTTAGAGAGGGCTTCTTCTTGCTTCCGTCGAAGATTCGACAGTAGCTCCTCAATTTCTTTGCGCTTTCTTGATTGCTCCATTTCATTGCGGAGAGACTCGTTCTGCTCGGTTAGCTTTTCAACCTCTCGCATCACTCGCGCATATTGCGTGAGAATCGACTGGGAGAGAGACTTAGCGACACCCGAGTCTATAATTTGATTCTCGTATGCAGTAATGTCTGCATCGACAATATCAATTTGTGGTGTCAGCTTTGCAATTTCGGCTTCGATATCCGCACGAAGAAACTTATTGATTTTCGCGTGGAATGTCTCTACATCTGTAAATGCGTCTAAATCAGCATCAGGGAAAAAGTGCAGCAATGCGGAGAAGTCTTTTCTCAACATACCATCGTTACTCGGCATATTATTGCGGATGGCGTGTAACTGCGAAATTAAACGACTTTTTTGCCTATTCAGTTTTCTTAACGCTCTTTTAATTTCCGCAAGCCGTTCTGCTTGTTCAGGGTCTATGCCCAAAGCGCGCAGGTCGGCTTCCTCGTTTTGTCGGCTCAATTTATCCCTTCGCTTTTCCAATCCCTCTATCTTTTCATTGTTCGTTGCGATGTCCGCAGTAATGTCAGTGACTGAGCGTTCGGCTTGTTTAGACGGTTTTATGCCATAGTTCTCTTCGGCGGTTTTTAGATTTTGGATATCTTCAAATCTATCGAGCAACCTCATTAATCGCTCAACTGCCGTAGCCATCGTTTCACGGTCAGCTTGCAGGGGTTTCTGTTCATTATGGTTACCATGCCCGTATATTCGGAAAAACCGCAAAGCGACATCTCCAAATCCAATACCATTCAAGAGTATCTTATATTCATGCATCAACCACTCACGGTACTCCGCCACCTTCAGTTCGTCAATAACATTGAACTTACTATCACAACGGTTCACCACCGATGGGCGGCTTGTGCTGCGAGAAAAGAAGCACGGTGCGCCATCAAACTCAAACTCGAAGTTTATAGTGTGATGCTCTATATGAGAGATTACGTCTTTTGCCGATTTAGTGTAATCGTCACCTCCGAAAACAAAGTCGAGTATCAACAGAAAAGTAGATTTTCCAATTGCATTACTCCCGTCTGAACTCCCAAGGATGACGTTAAGCCCGGTACGGAAGGGTTCCGGCTGAGTTTTAAACTTATCACACGTTATCCGTTTTAACATAGCGCAGTACCTCCGTTCCCTCTGGTATTTCTATCCGGCCGAGTTTATACAGGCATCCGAGGGCATCAAGGAAAATGCTGATTTCAGACACCTTCGTGCGTGTCGCTTCGAGCAACTCGTGCGGAGCCATATCCCGTTCTTCCAATTTCTCCAAAATAGGTGCAAAGAGTGCAATGACGCTATCGGAGAAAGAGTTAACCTTGCTTGGCATTCTCATTGAACAAATCACACCTCTTTACTAAATAAGCTACAATAATTTCACAAGCAGCTTGATATTTTTGCCCTACCCTTACGAACAGTTTAGTTATCAGTGTGTTCGTAATGTATTCCTGTGGGTCAGTTATATCTTGTCGGTCTTTTATTTCGTCTTCGACAGTTTCCAAGGCAAACCTCATCGCTTTACCAAACCGCTCTGTATTAAAGCCAATTTCCTGTTCGAGCCGTGAGCATATATCGTTAACGGTCTTGAATAAACGAACCATGCTGGCGTTTATTTTGTTCCGAAGATAGAGTTCGTTGATTTTCTTATCAATTTCAACAAGCTCTTTGATGTCCACGTTCGCCAATTCAGTTTCGTTTTTTACGTTGTCAATTTCACGAAGAACGGCTTCAATTTCTTTTACAATCTTGATGCCGGATGTTTCGTCCAAAACAATCATGTCGGCGGCGAGTCTCCGCTTATTATCAAGGATAGTGTCTTTTTCCGGGTTTGGCATCCTCGGCACAAAAGGAACGCAATCCTTACATAGTAAAACAGCATTATCATAACCCTCAGCTTCGCCTACGGTTTTAGTCAAGTAGACGATTTCACAATTACCAGAAGGTACAGCGCCTTTTCTGGTTACACCTAACGGGTTTCCGCACCTAAGACAATTTCCATTCGATTCAGCTAACAGAGATATGAGCAGGGAATTATCCGGTCTTACAGCAGGCAATAAACGGTCTATTAATCCAGTCGCTATTTCAGATGCCGCCTCCATATTGGTGTCGCCATCTCGGATTGCTTTGACGAGACTGGTCATAACTGCATTCGATTTTTCAGTTATGCTGATTCCAGATGTTTGCGAGTCGAATGCGTCTATATAGCTTGAATTAATGTCCTTTATATACAGTTTACCATCTCTGTTATTTACCACGGTTGCTGTATAAAGGAATAATCCTGCGAGAAGGTCTTCTAACACAAATGAAGATTCTTCGAGCATCGCGGATTTCGTCATTCCACTAACTCTGTCAATAATGGAGTCCGCTTTGATTGAGTCGTCAAAAGCAATTATATCTTTTAGCGCAAGAATAGCAGTACTTCGTTTATTTACATCAAGCATCGGAAGGATGTGCTCTTTGAAATAGGCTGCAACTTGTTTCGCATCAACTGTGGATGCTACACCTGTCACATTTGTCGACAACTCTTTTTTACACAATAACAAGTCAGACACTGTCCCATCTTCATTTCGGATATCGTATTGGGGCGCAACAGAAAGCAAGGCAGTGCCGCAGAGCATTTTTTGCGTTATGCTCTTAGCTTTGCACAGCTTCAAAACTGTCATCAATGAACCAAAACACAGTTTTTTCAATGTTCGCACCCCCTTGAAGAGAGATTAGCTGCTTTGCGTGTCGTCGCTTATATAATCGACGATGTCACCAAAGTTCACGTCAAGCGCTTTACAGATTCTACATAACACTTCCATGCTCACAGGTAAATCCTTCCCCATCTTCGCCATTGTCGTAGATGTTATGTCCGCCATAGATAGCAAGTCTTTTTTTATTAACTTCCTATCAATCAATAGTTTCCATAATTTGTTATAGCTGATAGCCATGCTTTCGCCTCCATCCTATGCCTACGAAAAATGCCGCTACTTATATATTTTATCACACACATAAGCGAATTGCAAGATAAAATTGCAGTTCGCTTATTCTTTCTTGTCAAACACTGTCTTGCACTCTGTTTTTCTTTGTTCCAATACAAACTTAGCTTCAGCGGAGTCCCGGCGGAGTCGCAGCTGAGGATTTTAGCCACTCTTGAGATTATGCTTATTTCAGGCGGTTGGACAGGCCGTACTTTGAAAAAAAGGAGGTCAGAGCCATGAGCGAGGTCAGAACCCGAAATGGGAAACTCGTCGGGACGGTTGATGCACAGACAAGCACCCTGCATATCAGGGACGGCAAAAAGGTCATCGTCATTGAGATTCCACATGATGGATTGAAAATTCGACTTACACCTGCCATCGGCGTGGCAGAGGATGTTTTCATTCCACCGATGATGCAACCCCAGTAATTGCATAACCCTTAACCCAAATCCAGAATCCGCCAGATTGCATGAGACGACAGCGCGGACGACCCGAAAGGGCGTTCACGATGTCGTCTTTTTCTGTCTATAGGCGGATTCAGCGACTCCGGCGGATTCAGGAAATTTCTGAAAACCGAAGGAGTCAATCATGCTTATCAATTACAAAGATGCGGACGGACGCATCCATGAACTCGAGGTTTCCGAGGAAGTCGGACTCTTCTATCTATCATCAATCGAGTACGAAAAAAGCAATGACCGCGCGGAAACCCGGCGACACACCTCTCTCAGCCAGTTTGTTTATGAAGACGTTCGGTTTTTTGATAGTGGCACCGACATCGGTCGTTCAGTTACCGAATCGGACGCAGTAAACCGTGCTTTGGCAAAACTCTCCGACCGGCAACGTTATCTCATCACAATGATTTACATCGAAGGATGGTCGTTTGCGGAATTGGCCAGAGCGGAAGGGCGCGACGAGTCCACCATTCGCAAGGCGACGAACGCGGCTGTTGAGAAGTTTAAAAAGTTTTACAGCTAACTACCCGATTTACCTCGAACGCTACCGCCAAGCAACGGAGCGGGTAGATGAGTTGGAAACGCAAAAACGAGAGTGGCTCGGAAAGTCCAAAATTCTCGAAGGATTCATCAGCGACATCGAAAAACGACCGCTCATCATTACCGAGTTTGATGAGAATCTATGGCTGGCGGTTATCGACAGGGTCACGGTCGGTAGGGACGACACGATGGTGTTCTCCTTCCGAAACGGCGCGGAAGTCACGGTATAGTCCGTTTGAAACACAGGAACGGCTCGCTTCGGCGGGCTGTTTTCGTATCTTTTAACGATTTGCCTTACAAGGGGTGTGCAAATTTTAACGATTACCTATCTTTTAACGATTAGCCTTTTGCGAACGCCCGAAATGGGTATGGGTTCGTGTCAGGTATCCTCCGAAAAACGGCTCTGGATACTGTCAAGAAATAATACAATGCAAAACGCCCAAGACGGCAAAAGCCCAGTATTACTGGACTTTCGGGAAATCAAAAAACCATCCACCGACAAAAATCATTTTATCAATAGATGGTATTTGATTTGGCGCACCCGGCGGGATTTGAACCCACGGCCTGTCGCTTAGGAGGCGACCGCTCTATCCTGCTGAGCTACGGGCGCAATTTGCGAATGAGGAGCTTATCAGATAGTATTGCATCATTCCAGCCAAATGTCAACGTCCTGCGATTCGGATTTTAGGAATTTTAGCAACGATTTGTTACAGTTCAGCCGTGAGGGGTGTACGAGAGAGGGAAGTGGGAGGGAAAGAAAATTTAAGTTACCAAAAGGAACCAAAAGGGAAAAG
>JGI20171J29575_12612229_pt1 | contig 12798 bp, 9 predicted proteins | sample TergutNc150P4_FD_29575 | JGI IMG/M metagenome (IMG submission 29575)
GGGGGGGGTTGTATATATGTTACGCTGATGGTCGACAACCTTCGCATAATCCGCCAAAAGTGGAGTGATCGCCGTCTGGGCAACGGGTGCCGACTGCTTATTCTTCTTGCTCCACGGGGTGGTATCCACGACTTCACCCGGGGCTCTTTTTAGCGCTTTCATTTCCTAATTAACTCCATATTTTATAAGGGAACACCTAACAATTCCGTCGATTTTCCCTTCGACTCTACCATTGTAGCACACTTCAATAAAAAAGTCAAGCATTTTCGACAGTTTTATTGCGAAAATCGGATGATTCGCCTATAATATAAGATATGAAAAGCACCAAAAACCCTTTGCTAGAAAAATTTTGCTATGTTTCGCAGGATAATTACCTGTTTTGCCGTCCTGAAACCGACAAATTGGGCTACATTTATTCCGACAGTGCGACATCGTGCATTATTTTGGTCGTCGTCGGCAAGGATAAAGCGGGCGAAACCCTGGTCGCGTTGGCGCATTTGAGCCAAAAAGCGCGTTTCGAGGCGTTTTTTGAGATGATTGAACGCGAATTTGCGGGCGGCGTCGCCATTTACGCCCAGGGTGCCAATCCGGCGTCCGAGGCGGTCGAAAATGCGAACATTTTGTCGAATTGGATCGCGGAAAAAACTCGCCATTCAAATGACCAAACCGCGACGTCGGAAATGTTTATCGAACAATGCATGATCGCGTTGGGCTTGAGCGATTCTGATGCTGGTTTTGGGCAATACGGTGTTAATGTCGATCCGCGTGCCGCCAATTACCTAAAAGTTTCCAATAAATACTTTGAAATCACGCCGGAAATTCGCGATCCAGAGGGCGGTGTGCAGACCTTGTTTTGTATCTTTGGCATGCCGGAATTAGTTTTACATGACGCAAAAATTCCTTTTACTGCACAAGAAAAAGATATGTTAATCGAAAAAGCGCGGAAGGCAAATTGGACGAAGTTATTGGAGTATAAAAAGGACGAGCTCCTTCAAAAATGTTCCACAACGCCCGATTTTGAACCAGCGTGGTTTTGCGACGCGCTGATCGAATCCGCCAAATTGGTGCGGGATTACCGATAGCGGTTTGTGTATCTCTGTAAACTATAGTAAAATATTCTTATGGTAAAGAGAAAATCCGAAAAATCGCTCCTAAGGCGCACTTTGCATCATTATTTCATAGAGGTGAAAGCGATGTGGCGTTACAATTTGCCGCTGGTCATTCTGATGCCGTTGGCGCAGTTTGGCGGTTTCGTGGCGACCTGGATTATATCGATGGTGATTAATCGTTTAACGACCAATCCGCCGGTCGCGGATCAGGTTTTTGTGGTTTTTTGGCCACATTTGGTGGTTTATGCGGCGGTGTTTATGGTTGGCGAACTGTTTTTGTATCGTTTCAATCTGTATTTGTTATGGAAAGCCGAACTGATTTCGATGCAGAGATTGCAGGAAAAATGTTTCAATGCGCTCGCGGAACAATCAATGCACTTTCACAATAGTCGTTTTGGTGGCAGTTTAGTGACGCAACAAAAACGTTTCGTGAACGGATACGAGCGGTTTATGGACACGACGTTTTGGACGACGTTGCCGCTCATCTGTACATTCGTGTTTTCTTTCGCGATTTTAGGTCCGCAATTGCCGTGGTTTACGCTGATTTTGGCGGTTTTGTGCGCTGGATTTATGGCTTTTGCGGTGTTTACTTCGAAAAAACTGAACATTTTATTCCGCAACGAGGCCGCCGCCGAGAGCAAGGTAACGGGGCAGCTCGCGGATTCGATCACCAATGTTTTCGCGGTCAAGGCTTTCGCGAATGAAAAACACGAAGGGAGATTGTACGGCGAACGCGTCAAAACCTGGCAGGACAATTCAATGGCGACGATGTGGGGTTTCGTCAAACGCGATTTCGGATTTGGTGTGATTCTCGTGATGATCGCACTCGCGACCTTTCTGTTTTTGATTGGCGGTAACGCGTGGTTTGGTGCGCCGATCGGAACGCTGGTGCTCGCGGTGACGTATATGCTGCAGATCTGGAATCAGCTATGGAAATTTAACAGCGTGTTGCGCGATTATAACCGCGCTTTTGCCGATGCGCAGGAGATGACGGAGATTCTGGATCTGCCGGTGGCGGTGACGGATAAAGCCGGCGCGACGGATTTACGTGTGGATCGTGGTGAAATCGAATTCAAAAACGTGATTTTTCGCCATCAAGATGCCAAGGAAAATATTTTTAACGGTTTGAATTTAACGATTCCGGCAGGTCAGCGTATTGGTTTGGTTGGACATTCGGGTTCGGGCAAGACCACTTTTACGAAATTATTATTGCGATTTTCCGATGTGCAGGGCGGAGAGATTGCGGTTGATGGGCAAAATATCGCGCAGGTCACGCAAGAATCCCTGCGCCACGCTGTCGCCTATGTGCCGCAAGAACCGCTGTTGTTTCATCGTACAATCGCGGATAATATCGCGTATGGTAAATTGAACGCGACGATGGCGGAAATTCGCGAAGCGGCGCGCCTCGCCAACGCGTTGGACTTCATCGAGGATTTGCCGAAAAAATTCGCCACCCTGACCGGCGAGCGCGGCGTGAAATTGTCCGGCGGACAGCGTCAGCGCATCGCCATCGCCCGCGCGATTTTGGCGGACGCACCGCTCTTAATTTTGGACGAAGCCACTTCGGCGCTCGACACGGAAAGCGAGAAACTAATTCAAGAAGCCCTGAAAAACCTGATGAAAAATCGCACTTCGATCGTCATCGCTCACCGCCTGTCGACCGTCGCCGAACTGGATCGGATATTAGTTTTGGAAAACGGCCGCATCGTCGAGGACGGTTCGCACGCCGAACTCATCGAAAAATCCGGCGTCTATGCCCGATTATGGAACCGCCAAACGGGGTTGATTAAGGAATAAAACCCGCTCTACTCACCGCTCTGTTCGCCTCACCCCGGACGTAGAGGGGGTTTAAAGGGTTCGTCGTTCCAGGGCGGTTCGCGTCGCTATTCGCCCGCAGGTTTTTCCTCGGTTGATTCCTGCTCGCTCGGGACGGATTCGGCGGCGGTTTCATCGGCGCCTTCGGCGCGTTCAGCGTCGGCTGCGGCATCTGCGGCGGCGTTTTTGGCTTCCAGGGCGGCGGGTTCGTAAACGGTGGCGACGACGATTTCAGGATCAAAGTCGACGATCTCAACGCCCTTTGGCACCTTGGCATCCGCGAGAGTTAATTTTTCGCCGTGTTCGGTCAGTTTCGAAGCATCGAGCTCGATATTTTCCGGCAGATCGGCGGCTTTGGCTTTAACACTAATATGCTCCAGCGCGGGCAAGATAATCAAACCGGCGCGTTTGGCGGGCGATTCGTCTTCGCCGACAAAAACCAACGGGACTTCGGTGTGGACGACTTCGTCGGCACGGACGACTTGGAAACTGATGTGGGTGATGTCGCGTTTGGCGGGTGCGCGGCTGATTGATTTGATGAGCGCGGTATTCTTCTTGCCGTCTAATTCGAGTTCAACAGGGCTGTGGCGACCGGCTTTATCGACGACGCGCAGGGCTTCCTGTTGCGGGAACTGGACATTTTGCGGTTCGAATTCCGAACCATATACCACGGCGGGGACTTGACCCTCGCGGCGCAACTGGACAACCTTTTTGCCGGCAACATCGCGTTTTGCTAACATTAATTTAATCTTATCTCTCATATTCCTCCTTAAAATTTCCTAGATATTATATCATGTTGACAGAAAATCACCAAATGAGTGTCATTGCCGGATTTATTCCGGCAATCCATTACTTCGGGGGATTACATTTGGAATAGGAATAATATTATTACACATATTTATACCAAGTAATGGATTCCGCAACAAATGCGGAATGACAAGAGTTTAATCGGGGTTCATATAATACGTCGACCTCTTGATGTCTTTCTGAAAACGAACACTGTCGACGGTTTGGTAGTGAAATGAATAACTGCGTTCAGGTGATTTGATTTCGTACGGCGGACAATCCCAATGAGCTTTTTCGGAATATGTATCGTCGGGATGGTGTACGATGAAATGAAAATCTTCGACCAATCCTCGACCGTTTTTATGCACCATAAAAATCGCCTCCATCGCATCGCGCGACAGGCTTGTTGTGAAATTAAAGAATTTCAGATCCCTTTGGTAGGCCTCGAACAACTCCTCGCCCGAGATTAAGTCGATGCCCAGCAAAGTGGCGGGCAATTTCTCGTGACCAGATATTGATCCAGGATTATACAGACCATAACCATGCCCCTTCTTGACCGGCGCAGTTGCCCCAATTGTCCAGGCGAAGCAATTGGTAGTATTGTCTAGAATCGGATGTTTTTCGTAAATTTTCTTCTGGTCGGCAAAAGTTAATATATGTCGATTTGCATCGACACTAGCACAAATATGAGCGATAATCTCATTACGCGAATATTCAGGTTTCCCCAGGGGTTGGCGGGAGGGGGTATAAGTGTCCATCCTACCATTGTATCACACTTATGTAAAAAAGTCAAGTATTAATGTAAATTACAAGGTATGGTATAATTTTACTAGAATGTTACTAAACGATGATCAGCAAGCCCTAATTGCCGGCGCGCGCAAGATTCTGGTGATTCAAGCGGAAAATCCGGACGGTGATTCGTTGGGGTCGGCGCTGGCGCTGGAGGAAATTTTCGGGGCGATGGGAAAAACCGTCGTGTTGCATTGTCCGGTGCAAATCCCGACCTATTTGCGGCACATTGAGGGTTGGGATCGCGCATCGTATGATTTCCCGACCGACGCGGATCTCGGTGTTATTGTGGACACTTCGAGCAAAATTTTGCTCAGTAAAACGCTCGCCGATCCTGTGGCGAAAAATTGGTTGGAGCATCGTCCGATATTAGTTTTCGATCATCACGTGACCGTAACGCCGGATTTGCCGTTCGAGGCGCAATATATTATTTCCGAAACGGCAGTGGCGACGGGCGAACTGATTTTTGATATGTGTCAGGAAACGGCTTGGGCAATTAACGCTGCGGCGGCGACTAATCTGTTTATTTCGATTATGGCGGATAGTTTGGGGTTGACGACGACCGCGACGACCGCGGATTCGTTCTTTACCTGTGGCGAATTGGTTAAGTTGGGCGCGAATCCGTCCGATATTGACGAAAAACGCCGCGAACTCATGAAGAAAAAACCGGAAATCCTGAAATATAAAGGTCAGTTGATCGAGCGGATCGAGTATTACAACAGCGGTCGCACCGCATTGGTCTTCGTATCGTTCGAGGAGATTCAAAAATACAGCAATGATTACAATCCAACGATGTTGGTGCTCGATGAAATGCGTTTGGTTTACGGGGTTGATGTGGCGATTGGGGTGAAAACTTATCCAGATGGTAAATTGACGGGCAAATTGCGCACGAACATTCCGGTCGCGGATCAAATTTCCGGATATTTCGGCGGCGGCGGTCATCTGTTCGCGGCGGGTTTTCGGGTTTATGAACAGTATGACAAGTGGCTGACTGAATTTATCGGGATGATGGAAAAAATTTATGCGGAATATGATAACGGTGAAGTGGTCGCGATACAACCGCAGCACTTAGATGACGGCGATAACGCCGCAATAACGATCGATAACGAACATTTAGGTAATTTTAGAATAAGAAAGGGCGGGGAAAGTGGAGATCATTAACATAATTGGGTTTTGGTCGGGCGTGGCGATGGAATTCGCCGCCGTCACAATATTTACGCGCGAAACGTTGAGATTTTTCAAAAAGAAAAAACCCGTCGCCAACGTCAGGCAACTCGCCACGCTGGCGGCAACGGAATTGGAAGAATCGAAAAAATGAAATTGTTTAGTAGTCTCTCGCGCACGGTGGATGATTTTTCGCCTTTGCACGACGTGGTGCGGATTTATTCGTGTGGACCAACGGTTTACAATCACGCGCACATCGGCAACCTGTCGGCATATATTTTCGCGGATATTTTGCGTCGAACGTTTCGTTTGGCGGGTTATTCGACCAAGCATGTTATGAATTTTACCGATGTTGATGATAAAACGATTCGCGATTCGCGGGCTAAATATCCGGATTTGGATTCGACGGAGGCGCTAAAAAAACTAACGCATTATTACGAAAAAGTTTTTTTGGACGAAATCGCGCAGGTCGGCAACGACAACAACGCGGTTGATTTCGTACGCGCGACGGAAAATATCGTCGACATGCAAGATTTAATTCGGAAATTATTAGCAGAGGGCGTCGCGTATCTGGCGGAGGACGGGATTTATTTTTCGATCGCCGAATATCAAAAAACACGCGTCTATGGTCGGTTATCGCACATCGAAATCGCGGCGGACACCAGGTCGCGCGTCGATAACGACGAATACGACAAAGAATCAGCGCAGGATTTTGCACTATGGAAGGCGCAAAAGGACGGTGAACCAGCGTGGGATTTTGACGTTGATGGTAAAAATTTCGCGGGTCGTCCGGGTTGGCACATTGAGTGTTCCGTGATGTCGGTGAAAAATCTCGGTCAGCCGTTCGACGTTCATACTGGCGGCGTTGATCTGATTTTTCCGCATCATGAAAATGAAATCGCTCAATCGACGGCGGGGTCGCAACCCGCGCAATATGCGAACTTTTTCGTACACAACGAACATTTGTTGGTTGATGGCAAAAAGATGAGCAAATCCGCGCATAATTTTTACACTTTGCCGGATATTTTGGCGAAAGATTTCGATGCGCTCGATTTTCGCATGTTGGTATTGCAATCGCATTATCGATCTGCGACGAATTTCAGTTGGGATAATTTAACGGCGGCGCGCAATCGTCGGCGGAATTGGCGGAACGTGGCGGAACTGCGCCATCAAACGCCGGATTCGGGCGATGACGGACAGACTGAAATCGTTAATAATTTACTGGACGAGGCGGCGGCAGCGCTCCTGAACGACATTGATACACCAAATGCACTGAAATTCCTGGACCAAATCGTGGATATTTTTACGAACCATATTGATAACTTAAGTCACTTTGCGCTCGATAACTTTATAAAGTTTATCGACGATAATTTGGGACTCGACCTCTGTAACTGTACGTCGGACATCACGTCTGCCCAGTATGACTTTATAAAGTTACGCGCCGTCGCGCGCGATCAAAAAGATTGGGCAAAATCCGACGAAATCCGCGACGAACTACTAAATCAAGGCATCGAAATCAAGGACACCAACATCGGACAAATTTGGGCGCGGGAGTAAGGGTTCCTATTTCTGATCTGGTTTCTTTATGATGTGCGGCAATTGAGGTTTGACGAACTGGCGTTTTTCGGTTTGAAAGACGATGACGATGCTGGGGGCTTCGTTGCTGGCGTCAATCTCTTCGCCGTTTGCCGCGGTTTTCTTGATATGGCGACGTTTCATGAAATCACGCACCAAAACCATGACGCAACCCGCGACCGGAATCGCGACCAACGCTCCCAAAATACCCGCAACCTGCCAACCGACGATGATGGCGATGAGGACGGTCAAAACCGACATATTGAGTCGTTTACTTTGGATTTTCGGTGCGACGATGTTGTTTTCGATTTGTTGTTCAATAATAAAGTAAACCAAATAGATCACCGCCGCAGGCCACGAGTAGAGCGCCAACAGCAGCACTACGAGCCCGCCGCCGATAAACGCACCGAATATCGGAACAAACAACATCATAAATATCACCAACCACGCCGTCAGTGCGAGCGGCAGCGCGAGCGCGGGGAAGAACTGCGACAAAATCGCCACACAGGCAGCGGTCATGGTCGCGGAAATCGCCGCCACCATCATCTGTCCGCTAACGTAATTGCTCACGACGTCGTACATTTTGCGCGCGATGCTCTGGTGGTGGGCGCGGCGTTCTTTGTCGCTATACAACAACCGCCAGAATTTTTCTTCCCATTCCGGACCTTCGATCAAGATCAGGAAGGTCAAAACTGATACAAAAATCGCGTTGAGAATTACGCCGATCAACCCGTTCAGGGCATTTATAAACAACCCGCCGATATTCGTTGCGATGTTGCCGATTTGCGATTCCAGATCCTTGAGCCAGCTATTCCAACCCGCCTCGAGGTTATATTGCCGCAAAAATCCGCCGAGCCAATTTGAAGTGCTTTGTAAACTATGGATTGTATCAGGCAGAGTTTTGAGAAAATTCGAAACTTGTTCAGTTATGATCGGCACGACGCTAAAGAAGATCGTGACAATCACCGCGACAATCACCAGATAAGAAACCGACGTCGCGAACACACGCGATTTACCGGGCAGATGACGCGCCAAAAACGATACCGGACGATTGAGCACCAACGCCAGGAAAAAGGATATTAGGATCGTGATGATCGCGCTGCGCGCCAAAAAAATCGCGCCGATAACCGCCGAAAGACCAATAATCACCAACCAAAATCGCACAAATGTCATTGTGTCGACCGTAATCTTGTTGTTTTTCATTCCCTAACCACCTTTCCTCATTGAATTAATTCGCTGGTGCCCGAGAGAGGACTTGAACCTCCACCTGAAGAATCAGACTACGACCTGAACGTAGCGCGTCTACCAATTCCGCCACTCGGGCATGTAAACATTGTAACATATTAAATTAAAAAATATGCTAAAATTGGACTATGAAATCACTCGTTAAGTCGGAAATTATTGTTCAAGACACATCGGTGTCGGCTATGCGCGTTGGTAATATTGATTATACGTCTGGGATTCCAGTCGGTTAGAAATGAGCCGGGACGTCTTTTTGTTACTCCAACCAGTTGGATTAAAGACACAAACGCCATTGGTATTATCACAAAATCGGGTCGTTACGGCGGTGGCACTTTTGCGCACCCCGACATTGCTTTTGAATTTGCCAGCTGGATTTCGGTCGAATTTAAATTAAGAAGTGTTTTGTGAAACTGCTTGCCCCATGCAAGCAATCTGTTTCGTCGTTATATAAACGTATCCCGGATAGCCACCGCGCTTTTTTGGATGACGTTAATACCAAAGCAAAGATAGAATACAAAAAGCAGGTTCGCCTTAGGTATTTCTCCGTTCGGTGCATCCCTGCGTCGTGATTTAATTATATTATAGCAAGGATTTGTTTTTGAGTCAAGCGCATCACTATGACCCAGTTCTGAATCTATCCGCCAAACCAATCAATTCGTGATTTAGGTTGCCCGTCCATAACGAATCCGCGAGCCAGGCGGTGTTTTTGTCGGATTTGTATGCTTTAGCGAGTTTGCCGAGTTGGGTTCCGATGTGGATTAGGAGTTCCCGATAACTTTCGCGAACCGCGTCGGGATCATCGGGGTCTAAACGATCGCGTTTATTGGCGTAGGTTTCGTGTGTGGTGAATTTTGTCCAAAATTGCTCAAATTTTTGATTATCGAAATCGTCGGCGCTCGAGGTTAGGTCGCGGAATTTCACGATTTCCTTGAAATATGGATCGAAAGGCAGTTCGCGCCAATCTTTCCGATCAATCCCGCGTAAGGCGTAGGTCGCCATTTTCTCGATATACGCCAGCGTTTCGACCATCGACGGGTGAATACCGATGTCGTCCTGCTTTGCGAGCAAAATTTCATTCGCACGTTTGACGAGCGCGCCGACTTGGTTCCAATCGACCAAAACTTCGCCAGTTCGTTTGTTGAGGTGAACGTTGAACTGCTCCAATAAATCGTCTAATTCCCAGTTGCCCTCTTCGTCGTACGGCATCGGTTTTTCGAATAGCATCGGCGCCGTGTTTCGGACGAGGCGGCGGAGAAGGTTGACAGCTTTTATTTTCTCGCCGGCGTCCAATTCCCAATTCGCTTGATCGAATGGGTGAACTTCCCGATCATAGTTTTCGAGATGAAATGCATAATCTTCAAAATTTATATAATATTCCGCGTCCGGCGACGCCTGTCGCTCGGCGACAAGTTGTTTGAGGTGCTCGGTTTTTTGCGCGAATAATTTCGGGTTGTCGGGATCTTTCGACGCTTCGTAATATTGCAACATCGCAGAAAGCAGTTCATGCGCGCCCGGGCGTTCGTCGTGGATAAACTGTCGAGATCTAAATAAAATAGTTTCCAGTGCGCGCGCGTCTTCGCGATTGGCTGTAAATTTTTCGTAATCGTCGGACGGGAGGTCCTTTTTAATTTGAATCAAATCGCGAATATTGCGCGGATTGACTTTCTGTACCAAACAATGGATTTTGTAATCACCTGCGCCGAATTTACCGAGGACGTCTCTGTTGGGGTGGTAGTCCAATTGTTCCTGCACACCGATCAGCTTCGCGTCGTTTTTGTCCACGCCCGGAAAAACGTTGCGTTTGAAACCCTCGACGCGGGTTTTGTCGAGGTTCTGATATTTGTAATAATCTGACAAAATGTTTAACTTTTGCCTCCAGTGGTCATTACCACGTATTTCCTGACAAAGGCGCAGATAGTCCATTGCGCCCTCTGGGTCGTGAAAATTCGCAGACGTGCGCATCGCAATAGAGATCTCGAAAAAGTTGCCGTACTTTCGAAAATAATCCATGAGTTCATCGGAATATTTTTCGCTGGTGGCGAATGAGTCTCCGGGGATAAGTAGACGCTGGATAATTCTGTTTAAATTGTCGCTATTGAAACCATGATCGAAAAGAGTGTCGGGATTCGGTTCGGGGACGTCCGACATTTGCAACCATTTGTCGATGATGCGATCGCGGAGTTCCTGATCCTCGTGCGTAGGAGGTGTGTCGTTAGTGACAATCTCGCGTATTTTCTTATTTTCGTGGGGAGGGGTTTGGACGGAAATCGACGACGACATACCACCGATTTGACGGCTAACGAAGTCGCGTTTCGAGCGCATGGATGGGCGGTAAATTTCACCTAGCATACAATTATTTTACCATAAACGAAAACTTTTGGCATTTACACAGTTTCGTTGTAAAATGTATGGGTAATAATGAAGGGGGTAGTATGATTAAACTTGATACGACGCGGATCGCGAAACTGGATTTGACGGTTGATTCGGCGAAAAATAATGAAATTATCGAACGGATTCATCAGGATAGTTTCGGCGGATGGTTGAATTTGCCGGATAATTATGATCGGGACGAATTTATGCGCATTTTGGCGGCGACGAAACAAATCCAGGCAAATTCGGACTTCTTGATCTGTGTCGGTATTGGCGGGTCGTATCTCGGTGCGCGCGCGGTGATTGAGGCGCTCGGCAATACGAGCAAAACTACTGTGCTGTATGCGGGGAATTCGTTGAGTACGATCGAGTTAAATAAGATTATCAAAACCATCGCTGGACACGATTGGTCGATCAATGTGATCAGCAAATCCGGTACGACCACTGAACCGGCGATTGCGTTTCGCATTCTGAAACAAAAATTGATCGATCAATACGGCGAACAGGAGGCGGGCGCACGCATTTATGCCACAACCGACGCCGTCAAAGGCGCGCTGCACGACGAGGCGGTCGCCGCCGGTTACCATCGTTTTGTTGTACCGGACGACATTGGCGGGCGGTATTCGGTTTTGACCGCTGTGGGGCTATTGCCGATTGCGGTGGCGGGAATTGATGTCGCGGAAATGATGAAGGGTGCGGCGGACGAATCGCACGAGTTGATGGAAAATGCCGGCGGTGATGCGGCGGTTTATGCGGCGGTGCGGAATTATTTGTATTCTGATGGCAAAAACATCGAAATTTTGGCGAATTTTGAGCCGACATTCGCGTATTTCAACGAGTGGTACAAACAGCTCGCCGGCGAATCGGAAGGCAAGGATCAAAAGGGCATTTTCCCGGCGTCGGTGGTGTACACGACTGATCTACACTCAATGGGACAGTATATCCAGGACGGCAGCCGCGACATTTTCGAGAGCATCATCGATTTCGCCGATGCGCCGGCGGAGAAAACCAACATTCCCAAAACCGCAGAGGACACCGATGGTTTGGGTTATTTGACGGGGAAAGCGTTGGACTATGTGAACGCGAAAGCGTTAGAGGCGACATTGAACGCCCACCGCGACGGCGGAATTTCAGTGCTCCGCATTATCGTGCCGGATATTTCGGCGCGTTCGATCGGTGCGTTGATTTATTTCTTTGAACTGACCATCGCCATGTCCGGATTTATATTGGGCGTCAATCCGTTCGATCAACCCGGCGTAGAAGCGTACAAAACCGAAATGTTCCGTTTGTTGGGCAAGCCGGGTTACGAGAAATAAAATTTGTGCTATAATACTTGTTGTGGCTTTGGGTCGATAGCTCAGTTGGCTAGAGCGCGGCATTCACACTGCCGAGGTCAGAGGTTCGAGCCCTCTCCGACCCACCATAATCGCACGTCACATATACTGTCAGGCAGTATCCGAAAAGACCCCATATACGGGGGTCTTTTTGGTTTTCGGGGGCTGGCGGCGGGGCAGTTCAGGGGCTTCAGCGCGGCCCGTTGCTCTGCCAGACCCGCAGCGCAGGGGGTTACTGCTGAACGAACCGAAGCCGGTTGCACCCACCTCGAGGGCAGGTGTTGAACGAACCGACCGCCCATGCACCCACAAAAAGCAACTACTGAACGAACCGATTGAGCTTGCACCCAACTACTGAATGAATCTAACTGACCCGGCTGGTTTGCGCCAAAAATGAGGCAAAAGAAAACCGCCCGTATCAGGCGGCTTCGCGATACTTATCCTTACTCCTACACTCTTATCTCCGACCCATCCCGGAACCGCACCACCAGGTTATCCTTGCCGTGTACAGTCATCGCCTCCGCGAGGGTATTCCAGGCGTGTTCGTCAAAGTCGGTGATCAAGTTTTCCCGTTTACGTAAATCCTCCATAAACTTGCGGATCCGGGCGCGCTT
>JGI20171J29575_12612227_pt1 | contig 12758 bp, 13 predicted proteins | sample TergutNc150P4_FD_29575 | JGI IMG/M metagenome (IMG submission 29575)
ATGCCTAATGTAGCTATTCGCGAAAACGACATTATGATAAAGCTCCGCAATTTGCGAAAGAGCTTTGGCAAGCAAGATGTTCTGTTGGACGTGAATCTGGATATTAGGCGTGGTGAAACAATAGTTATCATTGGGCAATCCGGAGGCGGAAAGTCTGTTATATTAAAGCACATGATAGGGCTTCTGCAGCCAGATGGCGGCGAAGTGAGCGTGGATAATGTCACAATTTCCACTCCAAAATTTTTTGATACCCACACCATACGCAGAAAAATGGGAATGCTCTTTCAAATGGGAGCCTTGTTTGACTCAATGAACACAGGCGAAAACATAGCTTTCGCTTTGAGAGAACACCACCCCGAACTTTCCGAAAAGCAGGTTCAGGATATAGTGACCGAAAAATTGAAACTAATAAACCTTGTGCCGGAGTTCCGCACAAAAATGCCAAACGAGCTTTCCGGCGGCATGAAAAAGCGTGTCGCGCTGGCTAGAGCCATAGCCCTCAGCCCCGAAATCCTTTTATACGATGAGCCAACCACAGGTCTAGACCCCATCACTTCCGATGTTATAAACGATTTGATTTTAGATATGCAGTCTAAGCTAGGCGTAACCTCTGTTGTGGTGACCCACGATATGGTTAGTGCCTTCAAGGTAGCAGACCGCATAGCCATGCTTTACAAAGGTCGCATAATTGAGATAGGCACGGTGGACGAAATAAAAAACACCGAAAACCCATTTGTAAAGCAATTCATAACTGGTCAGAGACACTTGCCAACAGACATAAGACCTTAATATGCATCTCTTTGTAGGTTTGGGCAATCCGGGGCAAAAATACGCTAACACAAGGCATAATTTGGGTTTTATGGCAATAGACAGTTTGTCTGCCAAGTATTCAAATGGTGCAATTTGGAAATCCCAATGCAAGGCGGAAACTCAAAAAATAAACATTGCGGGTCAGGATATTTTGCTGGCAAAGCCGCAAACCTTTATGAATTTAAGCGGAGAGAGCGTGCAAGCCCTGCTTTCGTTTTACAAAGCAAAGCCGGAAAATTTACTCGTGTTCAGCGATGATATTAATTTGGCTTGTGGCACAATGCGAATAAGACCAAGCGGCAGCGCGGGCGGGCAAAACGGCTTAAAGAACATCGTGGAGCATATCGGGCAAAATTTTCCGCGCGTTCGCATTGGGGCTGGAAAAGTCCCGGAGCATTGGGAATTGATAAACTGGGTTCTCTCTGCCATAAACAAGGAAGATGCCGAGCTTTGCAAGCAAGCTCTCGGCAAAATCCCCAATTTGTGCGAGACGTATTTAACAAAGGGTATAGCGGCGGCTCAGAATGAGTTTAATGGATGAATATTCAATCTCCTTCCCATTCTCCTTTTCCCACTCCGCAACATCAAAGGGTTCCAAAATTTGCGATGATACTTCCTGAACTATTTTGAAGCTTTTTCTCTTCTCAAAAGTGACCGCCGTTCCCTTTATTGCAATCGGCAAAATCGTAGCTTTCAATTCTGCCGCCATTCTGAACGCCCCGCTTTTCCAAGCTCCCATCTCTCCGGTTTTGCTTCGCGTTCCTTCTGGGAAAATCACAATATTCAAAGCCTTTTCTGCGGAAATTTCGCTCATCTTATCCTTGAATTTTTGACCAACCCCAGCCGCTTGGCGTTTTATAAAAACACAACCAATTTTTTTCATCCAATAAGACAAAACAGGTATTCGCGATAATTCAACTTTTGCCAAAAATCCAAGCGGCCTCTGCACCGAAGTTAAAATAACGGGAATATCTGTGTATGAATTGTGATTAGCAATAACAATCACAGGGCGGCTCCAATCCACCTTTGCCAAATTGTATTGCCCGTGAGCGGTTAAATTTATGCGCAAGGCTTTTAGGCAGTATTTTGCCCAATGCAAAAGTTTTTCTTGCAACCATACGTCTGCGGTGCTGGCTCTGAAAATCCTTTCAAAAAAATACACGGGTATGTAGCAAAACATAAAGATTATGATTTGAGCCACGGCAAGAATCTTAAAAATAAAAACCGGCATTGTTATTCCTTTTTTTAAATTTTTCTCTTCGCAGTATTTTAAAAAACGCGATGCCTTGAAATTTTCTAGCTTGCCTTTAAAATACCGCTGCTTGCAATATAAAAAAAATATAAGAGCCTCTGCTCTCGTTACCCCAACATAAAAAAGCCGTTTTTCCTCACCAAGTTGCTTTTTTCTCTCGCTGGGCTTTTCCGGCAGTTCCCCTGGGCTTAAACCTTCGGCTAGCCCACAATAAAAAACAACCGGATATTGAAGCCCTTTTGAGGCGTGAATGGTCTCTATATGCACACCGTCAAAATCCTCTGGGGATTCCTCTTCAATAACTGGAATATCGTAATCCTTCAATGCAAGCCCATAATACTCGCATTGGCGGTTGTAGCGGGAAAGCAGGGCAAAATCGCTCCATTTCATTGAATATTCATCTTTCAAAAATTTAATCTCATAGACCAATTTTATTACCTCCTCTTCTGCCGTTTGCGAAACCCAAATTTCAGGTTTTCTGTTTTCCTTGAAAAGCGGGTAAGGGCGTAAGGCTCCGGCTCTTAATTTTTTTCTAAATGCGAGCGGCTTATCCGTGAAAATTCTGTTCGCCGCCTCTAGAATGCTAGCGGTGCTGCGGTAGTTCCACTCCAGTTTCAACACCTTGCAATTTGGAAAATCTTTTTGAAATCTCAAAATATTCCCAATATCCGCACCCCTGAACCCGTAAATCGCTTGGTCGTCATCGCCAACGGCAAAGAGGCTTTTGCTACTGCCCAAAATTGCCCGTACAAGCCTGTATTGCGAGGGGTTTATATCCTGGTATTCGTCTATCAAAATCTCGTTCCACATATTTTGGCAATGCTGCTTAACCTCGCTAAACTCCGAAAGCAAGCGAATGGAAAGCCAAATTAAATCCTCAAAAACTATCTCTCCGCTTTGAAGCACGTTTTGCCTCAATTTTTCCAATTTCTCTTTGCCTAGCTTTAACTCTGGGCAAAACAGGTTTTCCCTATTTACGCTGCCTGCTTTTATATTCAGCTCCATAAGCCAGTCTTGAAACTCAAAATCGCTCTGCTCCTTTGGCATTGGAGCTTTTTGAAACCCAATGCGTTTCCAATTCTCAACGCCCTTAATTTGCATTTTCAAAATTCTAAGGGCAAGCGAATGAAATGTGCAGAGCAAGGCTTTGGAATCCGGCGCGAGTTCCTTCACCCTCTCATCCATTTCCCCAGCAGCCTTTGCGGTAAATGTCAATGCCAAAATATTCGCAGAATTAACCCCCTGCTCAATTCGGTACAGAATTCTCTTGGTTAAAACCGAAGTTTTCCCAGAACCTGCCCCCGCCAAAATGAGCAAAGGACCTTCCTCCGCATGTGAATGCAAAACCGCCTGTTTTTGTTCGGTATTTAAACCGCGTAAAAGATGTGTCTCAGCCATATTTTTCTCCTATTCTAATAGTTAGACGGAGAAAACGCCAAAAAAAATTCGGGAAAGTGAAAAAAAGTGAATTTTTTATGAAATTTGGCAACAGTTGTATGCAAAATATGAGGATTTTAGGTTTTTTGCCATTTTTCTCAATATATTTATTATATTTTTATAGTGAAACTTTAAAAGAGATTATTTATGAAAGCAAAAAAAGGAAAATTGCCTATGCCTCCGACAGATGGAAGCATAAAATTGTCAAAATATGCTTTGTGGTGCTTGAAGCATCCTAACGGTATACCTATGGTTATTCACGATATGCGAGCGGTAATGAAATAATATGCGTTATTTGATAGATACGAATATACTGCTTTTTACTGTTAAAGAAAGAGACCGTCTTTCCAAAGATGTTTTTGAATTACTTTGGGATAGTTCAAATACGATAAATGTTAGTTCAAGAAGCATAGAGGAAATTGTCCATTTGTTAAGAATAGGCAAGGTTGAAGTTTCGCGGTGGAAAGAGACAAAAGATATTTTTAACCATATAGACGAATTGGGCTTTTCGGTTGATTACTTCAAAAAGGAACACATATTAACACTTGGCAAGTTGGTTCCTATCCCAGACCACAAAGATCCTGTTGACCACGCTATTATGGCTCACGCTATCACTAACAAGGTAACCCTCATTAGTTCGGATGAAAAAATGCGGTTTTATGGGGATCAGGGTCTAAGGTTTGTTTGGAATAGGGTGTAGCTTAATTCTTTACGCAACGAACACTACACAAACCTGACTTAGGACCGGATGAACCAATGACCTCATCTTCGTCATCGCGCATTAACTGTGGGTAAGCGTTGCCACTAGTATTAGCACTCTTACTAGAACTCCACCAGAAGCCACCGTAGCCGACATAGTTGAAATTGTCACCAAAGCCGTTGCCGCCTGGCAGGGCAGAAAAGCCGTAATCATCCATGCCATTATTATTCCAACCGCTTGTTGCCTTTAAATATTTGCCTGCACATAAAGTACATCCATTGTCGTTTTCAACATAACGTATCAGTTCAACCCACTCCCCTTCACTTGGCAAATGCCAGCCGGAAGGACATACCTTCATAGCCGTTTCCCAATCATAAAGACGACCATATTTAGCACAGTTAGCTGGGTCATTGTTGTAACATCTGCTACTGTTTACATCGCAGTTCAAATTTTCCGCCATCCATGTTTGGTTACCTATTTTAACGGTTTCACCATTTATATTGCAAGAACTGCCACCTTTATCATCCGATGAGCAGCCAAATGTGAATGTCAAGGCAAGCCCAAGGACTGCCGCTAATGCGAATTTTGAGAGTTTATTCCTCATTGTGTATTCTCCTAGTAATAAGGTTATTTTCAAAAAGTAGATATAAAAATATTAAAAATAAATGTACAATTGGGAAAATCCCTAAAATCGGGGATCAGACAATATTCGTCACGCACCCCTTAATCGCTGCCGCCGCCACCATTGCCGGACTCATCAACAGGGTTCTGCCCGTTGGGCTGCCTTGCCTGCCTTTGAAATTCCTATTGCTGGAACTTGCGCTTATTTGCCTGCCTTGTAATTTGTCTGGATTCATGGCTAGGCACAAGGAACAGCCCGCTTCGCGCCATTCCGCGCCAGCTTCGGTGAAAATTTTATCCAAGCCAAGAGCTTCGGCTTCTTTTTTGATTTTTTGCGAACCTGGCACAACCCAGAGTTTCACATTTGGGTTCACCTTTTTGCCTTTCAAAACTTCGGCCGCAGCTTTTAAATCCCCCAACCTGCCATTTGTGCAACTGCCCACAAATGCGATATCTATGGGAATTCCAGCAATGGGCGTTCCACCTTTGAAACCCATATAATCATAAGCTTCGCCTGTGCCTTCGGGGATTTTTTCATTCACCATAACGCTTTGCTCTGGGGTTATGCCCCAGGTTACGAATGGCGCAAGTTTATTGCAGTCAATTTCAACTTCATCATCATAAACCGCATCGGGGTCGCTTGCAACGCTTTTCCAGTTTTCAACGGCTTTGTCCCAAGCCTCGCCCTTGGGCGAGTATGGCTTGTCTTTCAAAAAGTCAAAAGTTTTTTGGTCGGGGTTGCAGTAGCCAACTCTTGCGCCGCCTTCAATGGCAAGGTTGCACAGGGTCATTCGACCTTCCATATCCATTTCTTCAACCACATTTCCGGCAAACTCATAGGCATAGCCAACGCCACCATTTACGCCAAGTTTGTTTATGTATGCAAGAGCGGCATCTTTTGGAAAAACGCCTTTGCCCAGCTTGCCTGTGAATTTAATTCTGCGAACTTTCAAAGGACTCATCGCAAGCGTTTGAGAAGCAAGCACGTCTGCGACTTGCGAGGAACCTATGCCAAAAGCTATGGAACCAAAAGCCCCGTGAGTTGCGGTGTGGCTATCGCCGCAGGCTATTGTCATTCCAGGCTGAGTAACTCCCTCTTCGGGACCAACTATGTGTATAACTCCTTGTTCTTCGGTATCCGGACCAAAAAAGCGAATGCCAAAATCTTTGCAATTTTGCTCCAAGCGGGCAAACATCTCTTCTGCCACAGGATCTTTGAGCGGTCTGGAACGCTCATCGCTAGTGGTGGGTATAATGTGATCCACCGTGGCAAAAGAGCGATTTGGGTAGAGAACGGGCAACCCGTCTTCCCTAATCATTGAAAATGCCTGCGGGCTTGTGACCTCGTGCAGCAAATGCAAACCTATAAAGAGCTGATATTGCCCAGAGGGCAACTTGGCAACCGTGTATTTCTCAAAAATTTTCTGATAAAGCGTTTTTCCCATAGTGGGTAATATAAAAATATCATTTATTGCAAAAATTCCCTTGCCATTTTTTCCGCCTCTTCCTTGCTGCTCACTTCACCCTCAAGTTGCTTTTCAAAAATCTGCTTTATTATTTCGCCAACACGCGGACCTTGCTTAAAACCCATATCCAAAAGCATTTTGCCAGTTAGGAAAGGCTCGGGAACTTCTTCCCAAATTCCCATTTTATTGCCTATTTTTTGTGTATTTTCGTATAGACTGGCATTATTTTCAATTGCGCTTTTTAAAATTGCAGGGAGTTTCAACCCGCCTGCTTTTAATGCGCATCTGCGCAGAGAATTTTTGCAACTCAAATCTAGCAAGGAAAGCGAGCTTAACAGAGCCGGAACTTTTTTTAAGAGAATATTTATAGGAATCCACTTTTTTAAGAAATCAAAAGGCTTTGCATTTGGCAAGCACAAAAGCCCAGCAAACATTATTATTTCCGCTTTTGTGGAATTTAAGCTGCCTCTGTATTTTACTATGTAATCTAAAATATTCCCAAGCTCTGTTTGGTTGTTTTCAATGCCAATCTCAAAAAACATTTTCTGCAAACCCACCTCGCAAAAAAGATCAAGCCCATAAGAAGGCTTAACTCCTTTCAAAAGCCATTTGCGAAATTCCTCCTCTATCCTTTCTCTAGACAAATCGTTCAAAGAAAGAGTTTTGCAAAGTTCTATTGTCTCTTTTGCCGCTCTGAGTTCAAAACGTGCTGCAAACTGAACCGCTCTGAGCACCCTGAGCGAATCTTCTGCAAAAGCCTCGCTAACGTGCCTCAAAATTTTGCTCTCCAAATCTTTGCTACCATTGTAAGGGTCTGCCAGTTCCAAATTTGGAAGTTCCATACCCATTGCATTAATTGTAAAATCCCTGCGTTTTGCCGCTTCTTCAAAACTCAAATTCGGGTCTGTTTGAACATCAAAGGCTCTGTGCCCGCTTCCTATTTTGCTTTCTGTTCTCGGAAAAGAAAAATCGTAGTGAATATTTTGCCGTGATAGATGCACAACGCCAAAAGCTTTCCCAATTAAATTAGGCTTGCCATGCTTTGAAAGAATGGAGAGCAATTTTTCCTGACCAATTTTATAAACCTCTATATCAAAATCGCGAATTTCACCGCTAGTGCCAAGCAAAGAATCTCTCACAAATCCGCCAACCAAAAAAACTCGCCCACCTTCGGAACGAATATCCTCTGCTATTTGCAAAAGTTTTTGGGGAACGAGGTTATTCATTGTGAGGGTTAATTTAGATATTTCCGCAATGAAAAAATTGCTTGGCGAGGTCTTTGGAGCCGCCCCCAGAAGCTCTGTCAGCAAGAAAATGGCTTCTGAGGATAATATAGATTTTTCTATAGTAAGCAATGATTAACTTAATGTTTGGGTATGGGGTATAGGGTTTGGGCAACGCAAATTTGATGCAAATTTAAGCCGTTTTTTACGAAACGCCTATACCCCAACCCCCATACCCTAAACCCTTTTGCGAGTTAATCCGCATTTACTATATTAAGCAAAATGTCATCTTCGGTTTTTGCCAAAAATATTCGCTGGTTTTTTATGCGTTTCTTCTCGGAACAGCATATTAGGCATTGGTTTGAGAAAAAAAGCGGCGGCGAGCCTGAAATATTTCAATACAAGGCAGATATTTCCACATGCCAGAAAATTGTTATATTTTTACCGCCAGAACAGGGCAAATTTTTTGTTCTTTTGCCCTTTGCGCTCTCCCTCTCCACAAATCGAATGCCAGACAATTTTTTAGTTATAACAGAAGAAGATAACCGTCCAATTTTAAGGGCTTTGGATTTGGAAAGAGCATCTTTGTTTTACAACGACAAAACTATGCTTTACGGCACATCGGACTTTTTTGAAATTGAAAAAAGAATTCAGGAGAGAAGATGGGACTTGTGCCTTTTTTTGCAAGAAAATGCTACTCTTCCCTTTCTTTATTTAGCGCGCACAACGGGTGCCCCTTACCGCATGGGCGTAAAGCAGGATTTTCCTTTTTTAAACATAACTCTTAAAAATGCTTCGTATAGCGATGACATTTACGCAAACCGCAATTTTCTTTATAAAACATTTTTGATAGATTCCCAAAAAGCCGAAAAAGACAGCATTCACGCTACGCTAAAAAATGAAAAATTGAATTCAACTTCAAAACTCTCCACAGCAAACACCATATTGCTGAACTTGGAACCTCCAATCAATGGGGAGCCTTGGGCAGAAAGCGAAGTATTTGCTATATGCAAGGCATTCCAGCCTGGCTGGCGCTTAATAACCATTGCCGCAACAACAGCGCAAATGGATTTGTATTCAAAAGTAATGGAACAGTTGGATATGCGTAGCAATCACGTCCTTTTGCATTCGGAATCCGTATTCAGCGTGCTGAGGCAGTACCCTGGCATAATAACCCTTAACTCCATTCACAGCCACTTATTTTTGAATTTGAGCAACATAAAAGTTCTTATGATTGAACAAGAACTAGAACAGGGTTATATTATGCCAAACAATCAAAGAATGATGAAATTCTCAAGGACTGGAAATTTTTATTCCCTTTCCAAGCTGGCTTCGGATTTTTTGAGAGAATCCAAGTGAAATGCATTTTGGCAAAGCCAAGAGGTTTTTGCGCAGGTGTTGAGCGTGCTATTTTAATGGTTGAAAAATCCGTGGAGAAATTCAAGGAGCCTGTTTATGTTAGGCACGAAATTGTGCATAACCGCTTTGTGGTGGAGGGTCTTAGACAAATAGGAGTGGTATTTGTTGAAGATTTATCGGAAGTGCCGCATGGCTCGGTTGTGATATTTTCTGCGCATGGAGTGAGCAGGGATATTTACAAAAGCGCAAAGAAGCTGCGCCTTAAAGTTATAGATGCAACTTGCCCCATTGTGAGAGCCGTGCATAGAAATGCAATCAAGTACGCTAATTCTGGCTGTTCCATAGTGTTGATAGGTCATCCAGGGCACGCAGAAATTGACGGAACTCTTGGGCAACTGCCACCAAAAAAAATGCACCTTGTAAGCTCGGTGGAAGATGTTCAAAAATTGCCTGCTATGGAGGGGGATGTTGCATATTTAACGCAAACAACTCTTTCTACCGAAGAAACAGCAGACATAATATTTGCCTTGAAAAAAAAATACCCTGGCATACTAGGCTCAAAAACTGGAAACGTGTGCTATGCCACCACCAACAGGCAAAACGCGGTTCGCTCAATATGCAGAGAAATAGATATGCTCTTAATAGTTGGGTCTCAAAATTCGAGCAATTCAAACCGTTTGAGAGAGTTAGGCGCAGAACATGGAATAAAAAGCATTCTCATAGACTCCGTGAAAGATTTGAGTAAAGATATGTTTCGCAACATAAATACCGTGGGAATATCGAGCGGCGCAAGCGCGCCAGAATATTTGGTTTTGGAAATAGTAGAATGGCTAAAGAAACATTTTAGCCTTGAAAAAATTGTGGAAGAGCTAGTGGTAAAGGAAATAACAAAGTTCCCCTTGCCATTGGAGCTGGAAGAGTAAATTATTTTTTTGAGCCTACCCAAGAAAATACTTCGGTGAGCCTGCTGCTACCTGCCGCGCATTGCGAAAAAAGTGCGTAGCCTGGGGCAGTTACTCTCAACTCTGCCTTTGTAACTTTAATATCAGCCGTAGAATTCTCTATTGCATAATTGCAATCTATTATGCATATTATTTCCATTTTTGTTCCGTCGTCGCTTAAAACCCACTCTCCACCTACGTTTCTATCCCCAATTCCTCCAGAAAATGAAAAATCTCCGTTTTTTTCAAGCGTTAATAGATCGTCCCTGTTTTCCCTGTCATTATAATCACCCTCGTAATTGCACGGAGCATTGCCACCAGTTTCTTTTTCTACATATTTAAGTTTCCATACCCCAGCAAGGCAGGCTTTGGTAGATTTTGAGCATTCGGCATGGTATTCTGGCTCACCGTCGCTTGAACAGGCAACCAGCGCAAAAAAGGCAAAAGCGAGAAAAAGAGGGAGTTTGTTCATGTGTGTTAATATAGTAAATTTTTTTCGTCTGAATTTTCTATATTATATTCAAATATGGCTTCTATAAATAAACCTTATACCCCAGAGTGGTCGCAGTGGCGTTGCGGTTAGCAACGTCGTTTCTTAATCAGATAAATGAATATATAAATTTTCAAAAATTATTATTGTCTTTATTCTGTTCATTCTTTAATTCTGAAAATAACCATCCTGCGGATGTTCGCCAGCGAATAAGTAGCGAACAGGCGTCTGGTTCAGACAGTTTTCAATTTCACATCCAAAACGGAGGTAACACATGAGAAACAAATTCTCTAAGATAGCATTGGTGGCAGGCTTTGGGCTTGCTTTGGCATTCACATTTTCTTGTTCGTCAGACGGGGGCGGTTCGCCTAGTCCAAAGAAAACTGTGAAAAAGGAAAAAATCAGCGGCGTTTCGCAAAAGGGTCCTTTTGTGAGCGGCACGGTTATACTTTATGAACTGGACGAGAATAACAAAAGAACAAAAAAATCTTTCAGCGGAGCCATAGGCAAAAATGGGGGATATGAAATAACGGAAATAAAAGGCTACGAATTGGCTTCGCCTTATGTTGAGTTGGAAGCAACCGGAAAATACATAAACGAAATAACGAATGTTAGCTCCAAAAGCAACATAACCTTAAAGGCGATAGTGGACATAACGGATAAAGACAATGCAAATATAAATGTGCTTACCCATCTGGAACACGATAAGGTTTTGAATTTGGTTAAAAATGGTTTATCCTTTGCGGATGCAAAAAGCCAAGCTCTTGGAGAGGTTTTGCAGGAACTCGGTCTTGACGGCATTGCTCTTGGAAAAAACAGCGAGGATATAAACATCTTAGGCAAAACCTCTGCCGATTCCGTTTTATTGCTGGCTTCTGTGCTGGTGCAAGGCAGCAGGTCGGAGAGTGAGTTGGGCGCATTGCTTACGACTTTGGATGGGATTGGCGATGTTAAGAATGGAAAGGAACAGGCATTAGAAGATGTTGCGAAAGCGAAAGATAATCTAGGCTTAACGTCTAGCAATAGTTCCAGCTCTGGCGATAATGTAGTTAGCAGCAGTTCCGCATATAACGGCAGTTCCTCATCTTCCAGCGTCAATACGCCTGTGGTAGGAGAGTGGGTAGTGACAATCCCTGCAACCTGCGATTCGGCAGGCTTGGAAACAAGAATAAACGAATTATCGCAAACAGAAACTCGCCCGATAGCTAAACTTGATTGGAGCGAATGGTCGGTAACCCCAGCCACTTGCGAGACAGCAGGCGTGAGAACAAGGACTTGCCCAAATAACGCTTCGCCAGCCCAAACTGAGCAGATAGCCAAACTTGATTATGTATGGACAGAGACAACCCCAGCCACTTGCAAAAAAGCAGGGGTAAAAACAGGAACTTGCCCAGGCAACGTTTCGCCAGACAAAACGCAGGAGATAGCTAAGTTAGAATACAAAGCAACTGAATATTGCTCTAATGGTGTTATAAAACAATATGGCACAGTGACAGATGGCAGTGGCAATAGCTACAAGACGGTTGTAATTGGCACACAGACTTGGATGGCGGAGAATTTGAAACACAATGTAGCTGGTAGCAAATGTGGTGATGTAAGCACATGGACTCTTAGCGATGATAACACTGATGATTGCGACGAATTCGGCAGATTGTATGAATGGGCAACTGCAATGGCATTGCCAGATAGTTGTAATATCAAAATATGTGCTACACAGATAGCCGAAAAGCATCAAGGCATTTGCCCGTCTGGCTGGCATATCCCAAGCAATGCGGATTGGGATATACTGCTAAACTACGTTGAAAGCTACGTTGATGATATGCGTGATCCCTTAGGTAAGTATCTACTTGAGACTTATGATTCTGACCCCCACAATGAGGACAGGTTCGGCTTTGCGGCTCTGTTGGGTGGCTACGGCTATGTCTTTGGTGGCACCTCAAGCCAGTTCAAACATTTAGGGACAACGGGCGTATGGCTGAGTGCTACGGAGAACAATGACAATGCCTATGGCAGTTTTCTAATTAGAAACACAAATTATATCCACTTGGGATATGAAGTCAAGTACGATGACGCTGCTCAAAAGGACTTTATGAGTGTTCGTTGCTTGAAATAAAGCACGTTGAATTAGCCGTTGCCTGAACCCCAATATGCAATCCTGAAATTCCTCTAATCGGGGGAATCGGGGTTCAGACCATTTTCTATATTATAAAATGTTTAGGGAATATTCTTTTCAATTAATCCCGTAGCCCTAAACCGACCCGAACAAAAGGTGTTTATATGGAGAAAAAAGACCTAACAGCAGCAGATGTCTGGGCGATGTTCGCCGAGACCGACCGAAAAATGCAGGAAAACGCTAGTCAAATTGCGGAGAACGACCGTCAAAGAGCGGATGATCGCCGCTTTTTAACCGAAAATCTTGCCGAAACCAGACGCGTATTACAGGAGAACGACCGCAAACT
>JGI20171J29575_12612223_pt1 | contig 12721 bp, 5 predicted proteins | sample TergutNc150P4_FD_29575 | JGI IMG/M metagenome (IMG submission 29575)
CACCCGCCACACTTTCGCGACGCGGGCGCTTGAGAACGGCTTCGATGTGAAATCGCTCTCGGAAATCCTTGGGCACGGCTCGGCGACCGTCACGCTGAACAAGTACGCCCACTCCAGCACGGAACATAAGCGCGGCTGCATGAACGCGCTCTCGGCGGTTTATTCCACGGACTGAATATGGTCAAATTTCTGGTCAACCGATGGCGAAAAGCGCGATGGTTAGCGGGTTTGCAAGCCACTTTTCGCAAATGAAAGAACATTTGCGAAAAAGGGGGCGGTACCGTTTTTGAAGCACAGTTGTTCCTCCCTATTTGCCTCTCTTACCATGATAATCTTTTTACCCGCTAACATGTCAATCGAAAAATTCTTGAGGGGGGAATTATCTTGAAAACATCCGTAACAAAACGCATCCTGTCCATCCTGCTCGCCATGCTAATGGCATGCGGGGCTATCCCACTGTTAAGCGTACCCAGCCTTGCGGCATCAACACACACGCTGAATTCGCATACCTACGATGGCCGTTACCTTCAAGTTACTTTGACACAGACAAAAGATCCAACGAATCGCAGGTCGAAAATCACAGGCACGGTTAAGTCCCTGGGGGGGAATTCTACGTGGTATATGACGGGGCCGACCACGGTTAAGGTTGCCGGGACACAGCGGTATTCGAGGGCGCTTGAGACCAGCGGAAACGGTCAGTCAAACAAAAATTTCACAGGCACCATCCCGGAGTTTTATGTGAGTCACGACACCGCTGGAAACGCTTCGGTTAGCGTGGAAATAACCACGAGCATATACTACTATGCTTCCCAAACAAAAAGCAACTCTTGGACGCTGGACAGCATAGGTCCAGCGACTCTCACGGTTACTTTCAATGCCAATGGCGGTTCCGTACCGACTAACTCCGCAACCGTGAATGCTGGTTCCGCTACTACCTTGCCAACACCGACGCGCACAGGCTACGCCACCTTTAATGGCTGGTATACGGCTTCCAGCGGCGGCACAAGGGTAGGCGGTGGAGGATCGAGCTACACCCCCACTTCAAGCATAACATTATACGCACAATGGGCAGCCAACACTTATTCCGTATCATACAACTCGAATAAACCTTCTACTGCTAGCACTGCGATCAGCGGCACAATGGCAAATTCTACGCATACCTACGACACGGAAAAAAATTTGACGGCAAACTCATTCACACTTCCTGGCTACAACTTTCAGGGCTGGGCTACGTCTGCCTCTGGCGCGGTAGTGTACTCTAATAGCGCCAGCGTGAAAAACCTTACATCAACGCAAGGCGCGACTTACACACTCTACGCAAAATGGAACGCAAATACCTATAGTGTAAAATATAACTCGAATAAGCCTGCTGCGACAAACAGCGTCATAAGCGGTACCATGGCAGACAGCTCTCATGTCTTTGATACCGCAAAAAATCTGAGCGCAAACGCTTATTCGCTTCCGGGCTACACTTTCCAAGGTTGGGCCACATCTGCTTCTGGCTCAGTTGTTTATGCTAATAGCGCCAGCGTAATCAATTTAACGACTACAAACAATGGGACATACAACCTATATGCCATTTGGAAAGCCAACACATTTACCGTAACATACAATGCCAACGGCGGCACAGGATCAATGGAAAATTCTGTTTTCACTTACGATCAAAGTGCATTCCTTTCGGAAAACATATTTGAACGCTATGGCTACTATTTCATGGGCTGGGCAAAAACGTCAACCGCGAGCGCGGCAGCTTATTCTGACTGGGCTGAAGTTACGAATCTTGCTACATCTGGAACAGTACCCCTCTATGCAGTATGGTCGGCCTCACCCGTCTGGAGTATCACATTCAATCTCGACGGCGGCACAGGAGGACCGAGCGGAACCACCATACCGCAAAGCAATCCAGTCTATACTGTTTCAAGTATTGAACCTGCCCGCAGTGGCTACACGTTTACCGGTTGGGCACTCCAGAAAAGTGAGCCAAATCAAATCAATATATATAGGCATGGCAAAAAGGTTGGAAATACTGATTATGATAAAATTACAATCAGCAGGAATACAACTTTATACGCGCAATGGGATAAAAACAATTACAGCGTCAAATACGAAAAGAACGCTTCTGATGCTGTTGACAGCATGGCAAATTCCGCGCATAAATACGATGAGGAAAAGGCGCTCAACAGCAACCTTTATTCACGGCCAGGCTACATCTTCCTAGGATGGGCTGTAAGCAGCAACGGCCCCGTTGCGTACCGAGACCGTGAGAACGTCAGAAATCTCACTCCTGTCAGCAATGCTACCGTAATACTATACGCTGTCTGGGAGCCGATATCTTATAGCGTCTCTTTTGATCCCAACGAGGGAGAGGACACTATGTTGAATCAGGGTTTCAAATATGATGAACAGAAACCTCTGTCCGCATGTGCCTTCCAAAGAGTTGGTTATGACTTCTTGGGTTGGGCAACCGCGCCTGCTGGCAGCGTCGTCTATGCGGACAAAGCCAACGTTAAGAATATCTCGAATATCGATGGCGATGTTGTGCTGTTATATGCACGGTGGTCTCCACGAAACGATATCGAGTACAAGGTTGAACACTATCTGCAAAACGCGGACGGCTCCTACAATAGTATCGCCGCTCCAATAGAAACTTTCAGGAACGGTGCTGCCGACCAGATCAAAACCATTTCTCCGACAAACTTTGAAGGCTATACCTATGGTGCCACAGATGTTAGCGGCACTGAACTGTCTTCGGCTATCGCTCCTAATGGCAGTACGATCTACCGGCTTTACTATGAGCGCAACCATTATAGCCTTACGGTAGATATGGATAATGGATCTCCCGTTATCGTTAGGGAACTTGTGTGGGGCGCTGAGAATGAGTTGGATGAACCCTCCAAACAGGGCTACGCTTTCGCAGGCTGGACAAAGGTATCTGGCAACGGCGAAAACATCAGCGGCAATGCCGTCACGCTGGGAAAATCCGATCTGATGGTAAAAGCGCTGTGGGCGACAACGAAAAATGTTTATACCATTGAGTTTTATTATGAAGATGCCAATGGTGATTTCATTCTGAGCGAAACCAGGCTTTATGACGATTGCGTTACGGATGAAACCAAGCGGATAATTGCGCCTGCTGAAGACTACTATATTTTCGACAGTGCAAACCCATTGAACATAGTTGAACTGCCTATTGCCGCTGACGGGACAACGGTGTTTGCCTTATACTACAAACGGATCATCGTTGATCTGCATGTTAATCCGGATAATGGAGAAGCGCCATGGACCACTACAGCGCGTTGGGGTAGCTCCATATCCCTTGTTGCCCCATCAAAGCAAGGGTACGAATTTGCCGATTGGGATATTGTTTCCGGCGATGCTGTTTCCGGCGGCAGTAAAATAAGACTCGGCAAAACAAATAGCAGCGTAAAGGCCCAATGGGCAGGAACTGCAAATACCTACAGAATTGCTTATTATTATGAAGACGAGAATGGCGTTTTCAGATTGGATCGCACAGTGACGAAAACTGATGGAGTCACCGATGCGTATCTGACCATTACTCCCACCCCCCAAAGCAGCGATTTCATGTGGTTTGACGCTGGCAATCCAAGCAACGTATTGGCGCAAACAATCTCTGCCAACGGCGATACGCTGTACAAGCTGTACTATAAGCGTAACACCTTTACGCTTACTGTGAACGCCAATGCAAGTAGCGCTGACCCCGTCGAGTATACGAACTTGCGCTGGGGCTCAAAAGTAACCTTGAGTCCTGAATCGACGTTGCTGGGCTATCGATTTTCTGGCTGGACGGTCAGTGGCACTGGCGCAAGCGTGAATGGCAATGTCGTTACAATTGGAACAGCAAATACTTTTGCGACAGCTAATTGGACGCCTCGGACTGATATCGCCTACAGAATTGAGACCTATCTCCAAAATGCGAACGGCACCTATCCAACATCGCCCAGTAAAAGCGAGTCCCAAAATGACGGGATAACTGATGCCGACAAGAATATCTCCGCTCCCAATATTGAGCGTTATGTGTTCGATAGCGGTGTTGCTGGTTCTACTGGCCTGAAGCTGAAGATTTCTGCGGACGGTAGCACGGTCTTTAAGCTGTATTATGCGCGCAGAACGTTTCGTTTGACTATTAACAAAAATGGCGGTACAGGAGGCACTGACACTCAAACGAATCTGCGTTGGGATCAGAGCGTGACTTTGGTGCCGCCAACCACCCCACCCTTGGGAAAACAGTTTGACAACTGGGAAGCTACCCCTGCGGTATCAATTACGAGCAATGTGTTCACGATGCCCTACAACGACATTGCGGTGACTGCCCTATGGGCAGCAAAAACCTATCAGATCAGCTATAACGCCAATGATGGCATGAACGCTCCCGGGCCGCAGACAAAAACACACGGCATCGCACTGCAACTCAGCAAAACTGAACCGACACGGGCAGGCTACATCTTTAACGGATGGGCTGAAACCGCAGGTGCCACGCAAGCGGCCTATCTGCCCGATGACGCATTCACGAAAGATGCAGACACGCCCCTGTATGCCGTATGGTCGAGGCGAGGACTGGTCGCCAGTGAGATATACTCATTCACTAACCATCAAACTAATTTCGGCGAAAAATACGCTGTTCTTCCATCGGATTTCAATAAACTCTCTGATTACGTCGTGGCGCTGTATGGAGATTTCGGCTCTTGGCAGGTTATCGATAACTTACAGGCTAATCGAATTACGAAATGGCAGGGTTCTTGCTACGGAATGGCCGCAACCACAATGCTTGATAAAACAAACCAGATTGGCATGAATGAGAATTTTGCGCCTGGAGCCGCTTCGATGTCCGCCATCGGGTTGCCTAAGAATAACCCTGCCGTGGAAAGTGCCATTAACTATTACGCCATTTCACAAAACATCCCATACCTACGCACAGCGAAACACGACAAGGGGACAAATGACTTTGCTGACAACATGCAAAAAGTTGTGAGCGATGCGAAAGCGGGCAAAAATATCTTCTTCTGTTACTTCTTCCCCAAGGATGGGAAAGAGTACGGCCATGCAATTGTTATTCTAGGGTACAAAGGGAGCGTTAACGGTGTGCACAGCTTATTGGCCTATGACAATCGTGATCCGCTGAACGATACCCTGATCACTGTCAGCGCCGATTATGCGTCCTGCACTGTGCATGCTGCCAGTGGCGTGGAAAATGTGTCGGGCTTTGAGGCAACCTCCGATATGTCAAAATTTGACGCCATTGACATTGACGGCCCCGCCAATAATTTTGTTTTGGCGAAAGGTTCGAATGCAAATGGGGCGAATACAACGGAAATCCGTTTCCAGGCGACTGGTGACGATCTGACGATCACCAATGCAAGCGGGCAGAAACTGATCTACAGCGCCTCAACTGGGCGCGTATCTGGAACTATGCAGGTTCTGAATTCCAGCTTTATCGTGAATACCACATCAACGGGCGCGTCTGCGCCGGTTACATTCGTCTACAATGTGGCCGACAGCAACCAGTTCCGGTTCGATGCGATGCAACCGGGATTAGACGTTGCGGTTATTGGTGGTGGTTTATATGCTAGTGCTGCGGCGAGTGGCGCGGAACAAGCCACTATTGGAGCCAACAAGGGTGTCTCTGTGGAAGGCGATGGTCTTTATGATTGCGTACTCGGACTCGGTGTCAACAATGGAAAATGTGAATTGTTGCAAATGAACGCGACTGCGGACAACGCTGCTTCACTACAGTTTGCGGGGGAAAAAGTAATTGCAACTGCGGATTATAGCCGAGCGGGGAGCTTAACTCTTTGTAGCAATATTGTTGACGTTAACACAAAGGCCCTAGCGAGCACTACGGCTCCGTATTATGAGATCAGTTGGGCTGCGGATGGCACCCCCATCATCAAAGCCGCGCACGTTGCGCCATCCATTAACCTTGGCAGCAATTTTACGCTGTACCGCAAAAACGATCCCGGCTTCGCTGCAAAAGATACTGCGGGCATCGACTGGGTTTCGAGCAACCCAAAAATTCTCGCCATCGACAATAACGGCAGAGTGACGTTCGGCTTTGCCAAAATCGGCAAAGTGACGATCACCGCAATCGATGCTGTCACAAAGCAACCAATTGACAGCGTGGAAGTCAACGTGACCTGGCAATGGTGGCAATGGATTCTTGTTGTTCTGCTGTTCGGGTGGCTCTACCTGTAACAGTAAAATATAACGATCACAATCATAATAACGGGAGGAAAGACTATGAAAAGGGCGAACAAATTCCTTAGCGTACTCCTGGCAATCACAATGGTGTGCGGCATATTTGCTGCCACCACGATTCCCGCCTCGGCAGGGGTTTCGGCCCCGACGAACCCTACGAACCAGGCAACCTTGCAGTCGTACCTTGACAAGGGCTACGGCGATACTGTCTTCAACAACGGAGGCATCAAGCTCGGCGGCAACATCACGCTGACCAAGCCCCTGACGATCACACAGGGGTCCGTTGTGGTGGACTTGAATGGGTACTCGCTCAGATATCCATCAGGCTATGTATTCACCATAACAGGCAACAAGCGATTACTCCTGAAAAACACCACGGGGAGCGGCTACATCGAGGGTGCGGGCGGCGTCTGGGTGAACAACAGCTCTGGCACCTTTATCCTCAAGAGTGGTACAGTCCGCAGCACTAACGTCAACAACTATGCAGTCGCTGTTTCAAAGGGCAAAGCGTATATTGACGGCGGAACGCTTTACAAAGGCACACCAAGTGTAACGTGCACAGGAACCACATTAACAATCGACAGCGGCGCTTCTGTTGCCATGAAAGGCGGAACGGTTACCGGCAACGGGCACTCCCGGTCGGTTCGCGTTGCGGGCAGTATGACTCTATCCGGCGGGACACTAGTTGGTTCCGGTGACGCATGCTCCGTTCTCGGCGGGACGTTCGAGCAGAGTGGTGGCACCGTTGGCAAACTCAACTTTTCCAGTGGCACAGTCAATTTTGTCGGCGGAACAATCAGCAACCTCAACAAGACCGGCGGCACTTTCAACATGAAGAAAAACACCCTTTCCGGGACGGTCGCGCAGAGCGGCGGCACCTTCAACATGAATAGCGGTACGATTAGCAACCTCACCCTGAACGGCGGTACGCTTAACTGCAACGGCGGCACATTAACGAAGCTCACTGTTGGCAATAACAATGCGGTATTGAACGGAGTCAAGACAGTCATTCAAGGCACAGCGCGCTTGTCAAAAACCGAAAGCTACAGCTTTTCGAATTACTCGGGCAAGAATCAAATCCTCGATGCTGATTTTACCCGGCTTTGCAATTTGGTAAGGGGTAAGTACAATAAGGCAACCGCCGACTACCTGATTAACCAGTTGCAAGGATATCGTGAAGGCAGCCTAAGTGGCCATTGCTATGGATTCGGCGTAACCGCCATGCTGAACAAAACAGGTCATATCAACATGAACAATCGCTCTAATGCTACGACGTTGAGCGGTGCGCAGCTGTCAAATGCCAAGGTTCGCAGTGCCATTGACTACTACGCCATTTCGCAATTCGTCACGAAGTGTTATGATCTCTCTGGCAACGGTTTCTCTGCAAACATTAATACGGTGCAGCATCGTAAGGACCTTGTAGCTGCTGTTAAAGCTGGTTTAGTACAGCTTGACTTTTTCTTTGGCTCCGATGGACACACTATCCTTGTAACAGACTGCGTTGCGGGGCCTGGCGGAATCATTCGATTGATTGCATATGACAACAATTTCCCGTCCAGACGGACATACGTGGATATACCAAGCGATTATTCGTCAATGGAAGTCTACAAGTCCGATGGAACAAGCCAATATGGCACCATCACACACTTTCTGTATCTCAGACAATCCAACTTCGGGAAACCGAACTGGGTTGATATCGATGGTCCAGGAAACAATATTGTGCCGAAGAGCTTGGCACTACAAGCCGAGCCCTTGGAATCCTTCGATTACGCAAGCATCATGTTCTCGTCTAAGAACTCTATTACCATCACAAACAAAGAGGGCGATACACTGGTCTATACCGCTGCCAGCGGTGATATCAGCGGTACCATGGAAGTGATAGAGCAGATTTTCATTGTCAACGACGAAGTCGATGACGAGTCACCCTTGGAGCTTGATGATCCCTTCCCGGACCCCGATCCTGACCCCGATCCTGACCCCGATCCTGATCCCGATCCGCAATCATATAATATTATTCTTACTGTTCCAGTTAGCGACGCATATTCGGTTCGCACTACCACAGACGGGATTGACGTCAGCATAACCCAGGCCGGTCTTTTTGCATCAGCAGATTCCCAAAAAGGCAATTGGGTAATGATTGACAAAGATCAAGGTGTGTTTATATATGGCAGCGGCGCAATGGACTATAAGTTGCACCTAGGTGTTAACAATAACTTGATGGATATGACTAGCATTAAGGGAACGACCACTAATGTTGCTTCTCTGCTGTTCAAGAAGGCGGGAGACGTGGTGGATAATCTGCCTGTGAAGCTGAACGGCGATTTTTCGACGCCCACACGGTTGGCGATCTTCAGCAATACCGTTGACATCGACGAAGTGGAGTTCACAGCCAATACGACCAATCTGTTGATTGCTGGGCCGGCTTTCGGCGTGTCTGGAGAGGATATCATTTCTGGTGGATTGCAACTGTTTGGCGCTGACGGCGATAATGAAGATCCAACCGTGCAAATTGATATCACGCCGATTGAGCAACCGCATATCCACGATTATGTGATTACAGGAACCGCGGCCACATGTGAAACGCCTGGCCGTCTGACGTATACCTGTGAGTGCGGCGACACATTTACTGACGAGCAAGAAGCGTTAGGGCATGACTATGTGTATATGCCAGAGGATTTGCTAAACTCTCCTGAAGAAGGAGATGTTATTGGGCACTATGTGTGCTCCCGGTGTGGCGACACAAAAGAAGAAGTCTACGCGCCGGAAAACTTGTCTGCGGATGAAAATGTTTCTAACCCAGACGCTTTGGCAAATCGACTGGTCGAGTTGGAGAAACTAGCGCAAGGTAGCTATTCCACAGCAACATGGGCTACATTCCAAAGCGCTAGGGACAACGCTTGGAGTGTACTCGCGAACATAGAGTCCTCTCAGCCGCAACTGGATACCGCGCTTTCCGCGCTAAACACGGCATATAGTAACCTCAGAGAGGAAACTCCAGCAACCATGTACACAGTCACCCTCAATGCCAACGGCGGCAGCGTTTCCCCAGCTAGTATCATGGTAACCAATGGGGGATCGTACGCTGCTTTGCCCACACCGAGCCGCGATAAATATATCTTCGATGGTTGGTACACATCGGCCAGTGGCGGTACGAAGGTTAATCCTACTGATACCGTTAATCTGACGGGCAATACGACGCTGTATGCCCACTGGACAGCGCAGCCCAAAGGAATCTTTGGAACCAATCCCAAGTGGTACGGTGAATGGTGGCATTACTTGTTATTCTTCTTGTGCTTCGGCTTTATCTGGATGTGGTTCTGATGCTTAAGCGAGGCTCTGGCTTGTTGAACCCGTAAACCCTGCGAATCGGGCGGCGCTGAGTGATCAGCGCCGCCCAACAAAGGTCTTGCGTTTGATCACAATGTGTGATATACTGTTTTACAGGAGGATCGTCTATGAGAAATCTGAAAGTATTTTTGGCGCTGGCTATCGTACTGTGTGTTGTTTTGCCGTTATTTGGCTGTTCCATCGGGAAAGGTCAAAAGCCGACAACAGACGGCACGGAACAAACCTCTAAGAATGGAGGACTGGAACCCGTGCAAGAAGCAGACGCTCCAGCGGCGGCCGCTAATGACTTCGCTTTCCGTCTGACCAAAGCATTGCTGAACACCAGTGGAAAGAAAAATTTTATTAGTTCGCCTTTCTCTGTCTGGTTGCCTCTGGCCGCACTGGTGAACGCCACTGATGCGGCTAACAAGCCCGCGCTGCTCAACGCGCTGGGTGCGGCGGGTTTTAGCGAGAAAGAGTTGAACGAAGCTGCGGCGCAGATGATTTTTGCATTGACCAACGAGTGGCAGAAGGCGGTTCAGGACGCTAATTACTATAACCCCCTGCAAATCGCCAATGCCGTTTTTGTGGGAGAGAACTTGTCCCTGAAGCGAGCCTTCGAGAGCGTTTTCGCAGAAAGTTTTAAAGGCAGCGTTCTTCCTGTTGACTTTGCTTCCCCCGATGCTGTAACCGCAGTCAATGATTGGGCAAGCAAAAACACGGAGGGCTTGATCAAGGAAATCGTGCAGGAATTCGATCCTCAGACCGTTGCCGCCATAGCGAACGCGATCTATTTTTCTGACCGCTGGCAATGGGAGTTTGATCCGCAAGATACCAAAAAAGACACCTTCCATGGCTCGGAAGGTAACACAAAAGCGTTTTTCATGCTGCGCAAGGGAGACGAGCAAATATACTTTGAGGATGATAAACTCCAGGCCATGCCATTGGAATTTAAAACAGGCGGCGGGCTATATATCCTGCTTCCCAAGAAGATGGATGCCAATACCATATTATCCTCAATGACCCCAGCCTATTTCGAGAAGATACAAAGCGACGCGGTACAAGCTACGGGCAAACTACTGTTACCGCGCTTCTCCATTGACAGTGGCAGCATGAACTTGGTTGACGCGCTGGCGGCGCTGGGCGTGCCTTTGTTTGACGCAGAAAGCGCACCCTTGACAGGTGGGTTGCTTGAGAGTGATATCCCTGTCTGGCTTTCCGGCGCGGTACAAAAAGCCGTGATTGAGGTCGACGAAAAAGGAACGACCGCTGCTGCTGTTACGGCAATGACGGCGGCCGGGTCCGCAATGCCGGAACCTACAAAGCCTTTTAGCATGGTGTGCGACAAGCCGTTTGCTTTCATCCTCTACGGAAACGGAGGACAAATCCTGTTCACGGGTGTGGTTAATCAAATTGACTAATTTAAGGCTGGAAGTTCATGGCGCAGTTCATTACAACAGCGCAGTCACGATGAAGTTTTTGCAAGTCGAGCAAGTTGTTATTCGTGACCACTGTGGAGGCAATTTGCACTAAGGGACACATTGTAGCCATATCAACGCCTAGACACAGCGGTGTACCAAGGTTTGAATTCAAAATTACAGACTCGAAGCGACAGTAAATGGTCGTTTCGAGTCTTAAAAAACTGTCCTCTCGTAATAACCGCATTCGTAATGATCAGGTCGATCTTGCCGGCCTTGCACTGCTTGAGCATGCGGTTGAAGCCGTCGCGCTTCTTCGTGGAGGTCCCGCTGATCCCCTCGTCCGCGAAGATGCCGGCGAGGCGGTATTCGGGGTTGCCCTGGATATAGTCGGTGTAGAAGGCGCACTGGGCCTCATAGCTGAGGTGCTGTTCCTCCTTCTTCGAGCTCACCCGGCAGTAGGCGCCCGTGTTCAGCTGTCGGTAGGCCGCCTGGCGCCTCAGGGCCTCCGGTTTCGCCGGGATTTGCGTCACGGTCTTCTCCAAGAGGGCTGTCGCCTGCATGGTCCTCATCCTTTCCTATGATTTGTCCGTTTTTCAGCTTGATAGATACCCCGCCGCCGCCTAGCAGGACCTGCGTGGCCGTCGCTTCGAGCAACGCGCGGGGAAACGTAACGGGCGGCGCTGATTTCTCAAACGCCGCCCGAAGGAGTAGTGTAGTTGTTTTGTCCGGCAGGCTCTTGAACTTTTCCGCCGCCAACGCGAAGATATCCCGCTGTACCGCGTCCCGGTCGAAGCCGGAGCCCTCCAATTGCCGATTGACTTCGTTCTGCAGCCGCCGTATTTCGAGCTGCCGTTCTTCATCCTGTTCGCCCGGTTCCTCTGTAATCAGGGTAGGATCGGCAACCAGCAGGCACAGGACTTCCGTGATCCCCGCAAGCAAATCGCTGTCGGCCAGCCAGACTCTCGCGCCGCAGGGACAATCCCAGGCGTCGGCGGTCTTGCGCCTGGTGTGGTGTGTCCGGGTCATCGCCGTGCCGCAGGCGGCGCACACCACTGGTATCGTGATCTGGCAGATATGGCTCTCCGGCTGGATCACCTTTCGGTCATTGCGGTCTTGCTTCTGCTCTTGTACCGCGCGGAAGACGGCTTCGTCCACCAGCGCGGGGAATTGCCCTTCGCCCAGGTAACGGGCATCCTCCAGGATGCGTTTGACGCGGTTCTTGTTCCAGCCGCTCTCGCCGGGGAGATACTCCACCTTATGTGCCGAGAGCTTCTCCGCTATGTCTTTCAGGGAGGCCCCAGCGAGGTAGCCCGCGAACATGGCCCGGACAATTTCGCCCTCGCCGGGATGTACAATCAGCCGGCCCATCTCCATCGTATAGCCAAATGGGGCCGTGCATCGGTTTTTCGTCACCTTTTCCACCTTCTTTCCATATTGGGCATGGCTTCGGTCAGCGTGAGCCCGCCGGGCAGGGTGAACCGCAGTTCCGCGGCTGCGGGGACAATGCCGCTCACGACATCGCGGAACAGTTCGCCGTCGAATTCGCCCTGAAAGTCCAGCCCGGTCAGGCGGTCGTTCAGGGCGCGCAGTTCGTTCAGTTGGTCGTCGCTGTCGTTGATATGCAGGGCCGCGCGGCGCTCGCCGCGCAGCTGGGCGAGCTGCCCGTTCAGCTTCCGTGTCCATGGGCATCTGGAAGCAGCGGATCCCCTCCACGAACTTGCCCAGGCCCGCCTGCGCGAACGCGGGGTACTTCACCAGGT